>ERZ501058.8-NODE-8-length-277956-cov-10.005056_pt1 | contig 277956 bp, 220 predicted proteins | sample MGYA00510857_ERZ501058 | MGnify/ENA primary metagenome ERZ501058 (study PRJEB25958, sample SAMN03398523) | human skin metagenome | study: EMG produced TPA metagenomics assembly of the Human Skin Microbiome Metagenome (human skin metagenome) data set.
TTTCAAGATTTATCCCTTTATCTTCGTCTAAAGTGGTCATTAAGCTCCTACTTGTTCGACTCTACTTCTACAAAGGCACGCGCTACAACCAATCGCGACTCCGCAGATACGTCCAGCTCTTGCTCCGCAGGTACGAAAAACACACGGCCCTTAGATACCGGAATGGCTTTGCCATCTACAGTGAATGATCCCTGGCCTTCTGTAATCAGAACAATGGAAGGTCCATGCAGGGCACGGTGCTTGCACGATGCACCTATGTCAAGCGATGATACCAACACAGAAAACTCAGGGATCGGCGGATTGTACAGTAGAGTAGCGCCGGATGCATCACCGTCCCAGATTGGCGCATCAAGACGCTGGGCGGATGCGGATGCACTCTCATACGTCAGCATGTCAATGAGCACATCGACATCCCGAGCCTTCGGCGTCAGTCCCGCACGCACGACATTGTCGGATGCAGCCATGCATTCAAGAATGTGGCCGGAAATGTAAGCGTGCGGCTCATTAGCGCCTAGGAACATAGCTTCACCACGCTCAAGATGCACCACATTCAAGAAGAACGTGCACAAGACACCAATGTCCTTCGGGTACTGCTTATTCAAACGCACCACCAGTTCACGCACTTCTTCAGAAACTTCATTCGTGTCGTGACTGTAACGCTCAGCCAAAGCTGACACAGCTGGCTCATAAACATCAGGCGACGCACGCATCAGCTTGCCGAACACCATCTTGAGCGTATCTTTGACCTTTGCCTCTTGTGACGCATCATTTGCGCCCTGCTTCTGTAGCTTGGCCGCTTCCTGCAAGGATTGATCCATGTCATTGTCAGCGCCAAGGACCTTGCGCAGCTCCGAAACACGAGCTACAAACGCTTGTACTTCGCTCACAGGGCGGAAACCACAGAATCCTTCGAATGGCTGGATAGCAATGGCCATCTCTGGCTTATGATTGTCGTCCTTGTACATATGTGGCTTGGTCCCATGTAAGCGCTCAGCGAGTGCCTTATCGGGATGTGCTTGAATCGACAATGCCTTGTTGATGGAAAGCACTTTGAACAGAAACGGCAAAGCACCACAAGTCTTGTCGACACCAAAGTGACGCGCCACTTCAGAGCCGATCAATGCCTGGTCTTCCTGCAGTACATCATTCAGCAGTGTACTAGTGCCATCTTCCTTCATCACTCGCGACGGTACGGTAGGGTGTGTGCCCATCCAAAGTTCCGCGTACGGTTTGGAAGATTCGCGTTGAAAGCCAAGCTCTGGCGTGCACTCAGCAAAATCAGCAACCATGCTGTCTTTTGCACCACCAGGCACACCCCATTCATATGACTGTACCCCTGGGATTAGTGTCAACATGTTGGACAAAAAAAGGACAATGGATGGACTTAGCGCAGTATACCAAAGATCTTGCTTTAATTTGAAATGGTTGGCCAATTTTTTTCCCCGATATTTTGTGGACTCGGGCCATCCTCACGCTGACATGACGTAATTGAATCGATTTTTCGGTAGTGTACAGATCTATCTCCACATGTCTACAGATAAGTTGTCAATCATAACGAGCCATATGGTCCCTGGCGTCCACGTGGAGCACCGTACCCTTGGTATGCGTGCGCGCTTCGCGCATTGTAGCCATGGGAGTTTTGACCATATGCTGACCCGTAGGCTGTCCCTGCATGTCCGTATGCTCCGCCGTATGAAATTCCCTGCGGTATAGACGGTCCATAGATTTGGTAAGGATTACCATAGGTTGGGTACGGTTGGCCATATGCAACAGGGGCGCCATATGTGCCACCACCACTGTAAGGAGGAACAGCGTATGAGGCACCACCGTACGGCGAGCCACCGTAGGCACTAGCACCACCATACGGTCTTGCGACATAGGGATTGCCGCTGTATGGGCCACCCCCATAAGGTCCGCCACCATAGCCCAAAACGCCACCACCATAGGGCCCGCCGCCATAGGGGCCACGCGCGTAAGGTCCTGCACCGTAAGGTCCCTGCTGCATGTTCGAGGGGCGAGCATCTCGACCATACATCACACCCTGGTCACTCCATCCACCACGGCGTCCCCGTGATCCACGGAAACTGCCACTGGCACCGCCGCTGCCAACGCCGCTGCCTCGACCGCCACCTCGACTTCCGCGAAGAACAAAGTCGGCATCAGCAGGCGTAAGTCGACGTGATGGAAGTCGCACACCATGCAAAAGCACACTGCGGTGTGGTGTGAACTGTGGAGGGAAGTCATAGTACGTCCAAATGCTGCGGTCATTCTGGATATCTTGCATACCTGACACGGAAGGGAGTGGTGAGTAAAAGGTCGAGCCTGGCACACAGGAGGTATCGGGAGCAATTGTGCCTGCAATCTGAGCATGGCGTGCTGTATCGATCACATCAGCACGGCCATCACTGCGTTTCGTGTACAAACGACTCATTACAGGGAATAAGTCGGCGTCCTCACTCACAAACAAAACATTGCGCCCGAACGAGTTCCGTCGCACCTCATCATCCGTAAGCTGTGCATAGCGTTTATGCAATGCATGCAAAAGTCGATTCTCATCGATGAAAGGCAGAAGAGCTACACCTTGCCATGCCATTTTCTTGCCGTTCATATCGATAGAAAACTCATTTGGATAGAAATCAATAATTTCCGATTCCTCGTTTGTCATGAGCTGCTGGAACGGCACCGGTAAATTGCTCTTACTCGCAGCCGGCAGAACGCCCATAAGCTGCTCAAAAGGCCGGAACGGCTCACTCTCGCCAAAGTCGATGTGCATGTCTTGAACATCAGTAAAGTCAGCTGCAAACGGTGCATAGTGGTACGGATAAAACCACTTCCATGAAGGGCAGCCTTGGTAATAGTATGCAAGAACCCAGCAGAGACCCTCAACATAAGCTTGAACAACGCTGCGACGGAACTTGGTGTCGGAGAGCTCGACGCCGAACTTTTGCCGGTAATATCGCTCACGGTAACCAGGCTCCCATAACTTCACAGTGTCTTCATACTCCACAGTGCCATCCGGTCGCACTTTTCGCTCGAGCATCTTCGCTTTCGATTGGTCCTCATCCTCATCACGCTCTTCTTCTTCCTCGTCCTCGTCCTCATCCTCATCTTCTTTTTCGTCATTATCCGATTCGCCAGCATCATCGCCCTGCGTCTTCAAGTCCTCCGTCTGCCCATCTCCTTCATTCTTACTATAGCATTCTTTTTTCGCTTCTTTTTTTTCGTCCTTCATGTCATCTTGGCTGGTGTCAGGTTCCGGCGGTTCAGCTTTTATATGCGAGACATTCGGCTCAGACTTTACGAGGCCTGATGTCTTTCCATTCAACGCTTTGTCATCATACTTTGATGGGCTGGCTTTGTCTGAATCCATAACTGACACCAAATTCTCTTCGCGCTTGAGTACTGGAGTTACGGATTCTTTGACATCCTCGTCAAGCTTGAACATAGTGGAATCACCAGATGACTCAGGATCGACTTTGCTGCGTTTGCATTGCAGGTCGGTTTGAGTTACTGCACGTTTCGCGCCGCGCTTTTGCGCAAGTTCCATGCGCATTTGCTCAGCCGCACTGATATTGGCCATTCGAATCTGCGCGCGATTCTTGACAACGTCGATACTATTGCCATCGAGCATGACTGGACCCCCCTTGTTTCGTGCACCAGGCACTTGCTTGCTGGGTCCGACAGGCGGTGGCACTACAGGTCGCTGGGGCGGAGCTGATTTCGACACTTGGACATACGTTGTATCGCCATGCTGAGCCTCTTGATGGTTGGAAGATGCATGCCGGCGCTTGTTCGCTTCTTGGCGTTCTTCCGTCTCCTTGCGTTTTCGAAATATATCATCTTCGACCTCAGCAAGACCATCGAGAATATATTGTGCATTAGCTAACTCGACTTTTCCGTTGTTCGTCACATAGCCACTCATGTTGGGCAGTTCACGTTTCCAGATTCTCAGTAGTGTATCAATAGCTCCTTCTCGAATCTCGAGGCTTGGTAGGTGGGGCAGAAAATCATTACCGACAAAAAAGATGAGAAACACCCAATCATCTATAGCCCGTTCCAGATCAAAGGGAAACGATGTGCCGGGTGTTCGAAGCTCGACCTGAAGGTATTCACGCAGGGTCGGCACATCCAGAAAAATAAACGGTTTCTTTTGAAATGGTTTAGCTTCATTGCGTGCTTCACCGCGGCAGTTCGCCGCTACATGTCCCTCTTGTCCACAGCGATGACATCCTCGATGCTTCGCATCTTGAGAAAACACATCCTCCCGAAGCACCTTGAAGTGCGGCTCGTGCGTCGCGAGCGATAGCATGATCAGATCCGCATCCAAACCGTAAATGACGTGACGCATATTAGGATCATGGTTTGGGTCGCTTCGCTTGCGTCGAATATAATCCATGATTTTGTGTTCACCTTCGCCGGGCACACTTGCATCTGACAGTACAACACAAAGGTTTTTCCACCCCGGGTCTGTATTTAATTTGTGCGCAATCCAATAGCGCAAAGAAGAAGCAAGAAGATCCATGAAAGGTGTGCCGGGGGTAATGGCATTAGAGTCCCATGACTTTTCAATGCGCTCATTTTCGCCTGCCAGGCCTTTTCTTTTGCGTTCCTCGAGCTCTTGTTCCCGTTGCTGATGGAGGATCTTCGCATCCTGTGCAGAGCGGAAACGGCGTGAGCGTTGTTGATTCATTTTTGCACGAGGCGCCACACCATCAATGGCCATCATGAGCAACTTTCTGGGACGAATCATGTTGATGACCCTCTCCGTGTATTTGAATACCTCGGCCATCATGTCTTCTTCTGTCTCAGGCGGAGGCTTGCCCTCAGGATGTGTGCACGGATGGACAATACCGTTCATATCCAGATATAAGCAATCGTACTCTTCCCCATTCGGATTTGGTCGCGATATGTCGACAGGAATGTCCACAGGCTCGCCATTTGGTCCTGGCATCTGCCCTGGCTCTTCTTCCTCAACGCTTTGCACAATTTTGGGATACTTCTTCGAAAGCCATCGGAACAGAGCCGGTACACCCTGTTTTTGAGTTAGTGATTCCAATACGCAAGCGCTATTCACGTACCATGTTTGATTCACACAAACAAAGGACTCTTTGACCGACTGATTGATGGCAAGTGGTTCACAACGATAAGCACGCCTACCGCGACGGCGACGCGCGGCGTTCACTTTTTATTTTCAGTTTTATTTATTCCAACTGAGGGGCTTTCACATTGCGCATCGGAGTCGTGGAGAGCTAGCGACCAACGAATGAGCCTTTTAGGTCTTAACAACTGCCGGCTCAAGGTAACAAGATGAGAGGTGGAATGACGTAAGGACCCCCACGACTCAAAACGCTTGGCGAAACTCATGCTTTAGTTAGCACGCGGCGAACGCTCCGAGTCGCGCGCGAACAAGATACCATGAATTGCAATAATGAGTCAACAGAACAAGATTTGAATGTGCATCAAGGAGCGAGCTCAGGGTCCAATCTTTACGCTTACATCGATCATGCTCGCGTTTGGGGTGTGAATATTGAACCGCCTGAATCGGCGAAGCTTGCCTTCAAGCCCTGGGATCAAAGACATTCTATGGACCAATGGATAGAGAGTGGGGTAGACGACCAGGTATGTTGTAGGAAGACTGACGAGCAAGATGATTGTCAACGTTCCTTTTACGTGTCCTGTGCGTGTAGAAAGTATCTTACTTTATGCAGGGCGCGGTGACTTGAGTGTGCGAGTAAGTGTTGAAGAGCGAAGCACTCATTTTCAGCGGTGCGCTGCATTTGTAAACTTGCCTAACGGGATCGACTTCGATGACGCGCTGTCTGTGCTAGACGGACGTTTAGGCCCGCCATCCAGTGGCCGAGCGCAGGCAGATTTCGCTCTTCTCGAAGGAGCCACACAAGTCATTGCATACCCTGTAAGTGTGTCGCGCTTTGCACACACAAACAGTGTGAGTCTCCTACTGGTACGTTCTACGCGAACCTAGGCGTCATCGCCAATCACGGGCACGGCTGACCGAGCGCGTGAAGTGTGACTCACTCTCCCGTAACATCTCACGCATGTACTATATTGGATTTGTCGGCAAAGCATTGGATCCGCGCACAGATTCTATTCGTCAGTCTCATGTGCCAGCTGAAGCGTCAGCGACACACAAGGTAGATGGCGTTGGTAGTTCACACGGCGTCTCAGCCACGCCTCGTGTTCAGTAGTCATCCCCATTGGCGATGTCTTGTGTATCTAAAGTCCTAAAACGAAAGAACAAGGCACTTCTAAAGGTCCTCTGCCGCTGCCTCGTTGGCCTTTTCAGCCACGAGCTTCTGGAGCTTCTTCTGACGCTGCAGGAAACTAACATTAATCACATACGCACTTACTCTTGGTACTGGCACCTTTCGTACGTGTGACTGCGGGAATTCATTAGTATCAAGATTCCAATTGCGTGTAGGCAATAACGCCAATAATAACATACCGCTCGTCTTCACACTTCCATGGAGCGTAAAAAGTCTTCCGTCGGCACTTGTTTAATGGGATCAATAGTCTTTCACAAAGTTAATGGCTGCAGGAAAACATGAAAAATGGCACGTACGCGCTGCAAGAGTCGCGGTATCCAAGAGGTAGTCGTGCGGCATTGCTTTCCTCGAGAGACGCAGTGTGATCCGCCGTCATTCTTGTCGTCGTTGTGGCAGCAACGTTCTTGAGGCCAGGCCCAAAGGTAGAGTGGGACCTACAGGAACCGATGCTCTCTCGGCCGAGTAGGCGATGACGGGCGCTCGTCGGTCGGGGGCAAGTCGGCGGCGCCGGCGACGGCAGCAACCCCGGTCCATGCTTTACACGCACGACGTGCTTACGCCACTCGATGATGCTTCGCCCATCGCTTGTTCGTGCAGCACGCGCGCACAAACCGATGATCAAATTCCCGGATCGTCGTGCCCCTAAACGTAAGTGTCCAAGAGTGCTGACATGATCCAGCGGAGCATAAGCCACAGCCGCACCCCGATGCGCCCGAAGACATTGCCAACAACTTTGAGCAATTCCGCCAAGTGCTCGAGTCGGGTCCACATTATGACCCATCAAAGCTAAAGCCATTTAGCTTGGACTCTGGAAAGAGTGCTTCTGGTCAGACTGGTTCGCGAGACGCAGTGACCACTGTGTTTGACTTGCCCCGGCGATTCTGGGACACCCCAGCTCTTCGTATGTCACCAGCTGAGATGGACGCCATTCAGGTATGTTGTTTGTTCGCTATTTCTTAGCCACCCGCTCTCTTTCTCTCTTTCACTTTCTCTCTCCCTCTCTCTCTCTCTCTCTTTTCCTCTCACGTTCATACTTACACGTCTATCTGCAGTCCGGTGGTGCGTCCATGATGGATTAATGTGAATAAAACTGTCTTGCACTCCTGCGGTATACGAGAAAAGTCTTTTTGTTTGTACCAGGATGTTCGACGCTTCCTGGTCTTATAGGGCATGGCCTACACTCTGATCATCTATATATCTGAAGTCTGTCTGCATGCATCACTCTATGGGTAAAGTTTGAATCAGATAGACTATTCTATCGCTGGAGGAAAGAAAAGCATGCGTGACGAAAGAGAAGTGTGTGTGCTGGCATCTACAAGCCCATGCTGTAAGCACGCTCCTCGTAGCTAGATTGAGTACAAGACACATGACTTGGGTCAAACCGTCCATGGCGTAGGGCCTCCACCTGTGCGAGCGGTTCAGGTCAACAACACGCATTCGTAACAGATTGATCCTCCCAACGACGGCTGGCATCGTCATGTTCGGTGCGGGGACGAATGAGTCGTCGAGTAAAAGTTACTATACCCAGAATGCACCGCCTAGTACCATTGGTGTGATTCGGTCACGCACTCTCTTCTTCCTCTCGATTCGCGACTCAATTGCACCAAGCACACATGCATCAGGAGCGAATGTGCCTCTGCTGGGTGATAGCCAGGATGGAGTATACTTTGACGCCGATAAGAATGCGATACCCATGCCATCTACGCTTCCGCCGTTCTGGGTCGATGCTACGGAGGAAGTTGATACCGTCTTGACCGAGATGATACCCCAACTTGCGCAACTAGATCGCTTGCATGCACAACATTTGTTACCGAGTTTTGCCGACAAAACAGATCAGAAACGGGAAATTGAAGCATTAACAGAAGATATAACGCACGATTTTCGTCGTGCGTCACAGCTCGTTGCAAAACTGGCTGCACAGACAACCGAGACGATGCGATCAAGACGCCTATCAAAAGAAGAGATCACAGCAGCTCGAAATGCACAAACTGCACTGGCTACACGAGTGCAGCAAATGTCATCTTTATTCCGTCAAAAACAGTCTCATTACTTGCGAAAACTACAAGGCATGGAGGTTCAGGAACGCAGCGATTCCTCGCTACTAGACAGTGTACAAAGCGTGCAGGAGGATGTGGCTTTGGTACGTGATGTCTATTTGCATTTATTTGCTGACCAGCCAGTCTGAGCATTTCCAGGATCAGCAGGCAACGAGTCTCATGGACGCAAGTGACGATTTTGCCATGATTCAAGAACGTGATCGCGATATAGCCCAAATTGCTCGGTCCATCAGCGAGCTTGCTCACCTGTTTCAGGATCTGTCAGCATTGGTTATTGAACAAGGTTCGGTGCTGGATCGGATTGATTATAATATCGATTCCATGGCCACGGACATGCAACATTCGAATGTCGAATTGAATCGCGCCGTGACGTACCAGGCTGGCGCAGGCCGTCGTTCCCTAATTTTCTTACTCGTCCTTTGTATTGCCTTGCTGATAGCGATTCTGGTTATACGCCCATTTTTCCGCTAAACACACATGGATTTTATATGTTGAGGTCGGTTTGTGTATATATGATGGATTCGCACCATGTTGACCCCTCACCATTGCACAGTCAAGCCTTGTGGATTCGACTCCACCGCATTGAATTTTGTGTGCAGATCATCATGTTTGAACAAGCTCAAAGCATCAGATGCTTGCCTATCCCATGCATCGAGCCACGATCGAAGGGGTCCGTGAGCTGCTCGCTCCAGTAGTGACTGAGCAGAATCGACCGTAGCGCCTCGCTTCATGTCATCTCCCCAATAAAGATTCTCCACATGCTGCACCCAACGGCGATCCGTACCCTGCCAGCCATGAACTGGCGATGCCTCAGACGCTTGCTGAGCGTCTGGTAACGCTGCCATTGACAAGGACGACGTGTCTAATGCCCATGTGGCAGGAGGTCGAAGTTGTCCACCACCATTCACACACCCTCCTGGGCAGGCCATCACCTCGATATAATCGTATGGATGCGTGTCTTGGGGCGAGGGACGTGCTACACTTCGCATACGGCCACGGCCACGAGTGCTTCGTGCACCTGTTTCACGTTGCAATTTGCGTACCACGTTCTGGATATTTCGGAAGCCGTAACACGTGGCGCCTTTAAAGAGTGTCGTGCCATCCGGAGCACGAAGCGTGTAGTCGGTATAATCGGTCGAGCGAAGGATGTGCAACTCCACAGTAGGCTGTGAAGTATCTGGATGAGAACGAATCCAAGACATATATGCATCAAGTAAAACAGCAAAAATATAGCCGCCACTACTGGACCCTGGCTCTTGATGAGCTGGCACATGAGCAGGGTCGCAAAATTCAGTTGCGAACTGAGGATGTTGTGTGATTCTAGCTTCATTTTGCTCTGAAGCTGAGCCCGAACTAGAACCATTCATGACATGCTTCCAAGCATCGCTTGCTTCATCCATTTGCTTGTCAGATGCACGTTCAGATTCGCTTTCGCGCGGCTCAGTCTCCGCATTTGCATGCACATCAACACCGACGATCAGGTCATGCAGCTCACCTGTTGTGAGAACACAGTCCACGTCTTTCGTTTGAGATGTCTGTTCGTTATCTTGTCGGACAGCTTCGAGCTTTTTGTCATAGCACGGCATGACCGATACATGGTATACATATGGCGCGCTGTCTTGTGATATGTCGACACCTTTTTGTTGGGGACCCCAAATTCGCTTTGCGAGAATGCCAGCAAGTTGCTGTGGCGACTTTGTCGTGGCTACATATGGAAGCAATTCCCCGTGAGCCTTTTCTGCATAGCATACCCAGCCTGGACAAGCACTCGCGACCATGGGCAGCGTAGGTGCATCGTTCGTGCCACGCATGCGGGCTTCACGTCGCAAACGAAATTCACGCACGGTCTCGTACAACGACATGTGGCGGGCTAGTGACAAGTCATGAACTTGATCGAAGCCCAATTGTTTTAGCGCTGCACATACTCGCGTCCATACCGCTGGTGGCTGCATTCCCCAGCGTGCCTGAAGAGACGCAATGGTTTGGGAGCTTATTGTAGCAATAAAGATACGCTCGCGTTTTTGTGCCAGCTCATTGCGAATTTCGTCGATGCTTTGCACGCCAATCAGCACACTTTCAGCACTTGTGACACAGCCGCTGCATGCGAGGCAATCATTCAGTGAAATCTGAGCAGTCTCTAGCTGAGTACGTGCACGCGGTGCATTCACTGGCGCTTCCACATATACGCCGCCTTCCAATGCAATGGTCGATTCGGGCGCATTTGAAGACGCCGTCGTCGTGGGCGCCTCCACCGGCTTGATGCATGCCTGTGACGGCCCAAGGTAGTCATTGAGATCTGTCAATGTCTTTCGAATGAGACAACCCAGGCACGTACCAAGGCCCCTGAAAACGCCATCTACGTTTACGGTGTGCGGCCACGACTAGTGATCAGAGGATTCAAACGTTAATACGTAGCACCAGGTGTGGCGTTGCCACAGGGGGTATGCCAATTTACTTTTTCTCCACTTGATAGAACGCGCGGCCTGGTTGTAGATGGCCAATGGTGTGAGAGAAATCGAAGTATGACTACAAAAAAAATGTGGCCATGATACGAGAGGTGCTCATCGGTTTATCGCCCGGCGTTGCCTTTTTCTGAAGATACCGCATCGAGAGTAGCTTCTTCAGTATGCGGCAACTCAAATTTCACGAACAAAAGCTGCTTAAAAAGTACGCATAATGCTCAAACAACACATACTTACAATTCAGACACGATTTTCTGCAGTGGAAGAATGAACACAACCTTCGAGAAATTCAAGTCATGCGCCGATATCACATTCAGGACCGTGATGACTATCAAAAATACAATGTGCTGGTCGGCAAGACACGCCAGCTAGCCCTTCGTCTATCGACTTTGTCTGCGTCTGATCCATTCCGTGCGCGGCATGAGTCAATGATGCTGAACAAGCTGTACGATATGGGCTTACTTGACACCGGTGCGAAAATGAGCGACATTATGGAGCGGCTGAACGTAAGCGCATTTTGCCGACGGCGTTTACCTGTTGTGATGGTGCGTCTTCACATGAGTGAAAGTGTATCACAGGCTGTCAAGTATGTCGAGCAGGGACATGTGCGTGTTGGCCCTGATACTATAACAGACCCAGCGTTTCTTGTGACGCGGTCGATGGAGGACTTTGTCACATGGGTCGATACGTCTAAGATCCGTCGTGCCATTGCGAACTACAATGACGAGCTGGATGACTTTGACTTGCTATGATGCGCCGATGGAGGATGCTAATATACACTTTTTGTTCACACATCTCGACGTGATGACCCCGCCCATCCTGCCCTCACCCTCTCTTCTTCCTCGCCTACAGTATTACACACGCTGTGCACACACGGCTTCAATGTCGGCGACTTCTTTTGGTGCTTCTGCACTCAGTACCAAATTGTCCTCATACCCAACAGCCACGTCATCTTCCACACGCATACCCAAGCCGCGGAATGCCTTTGGATACGCGGGGTCATCAGGCACGTATATGCCCGGCTCGATGGTCAGAACCATGCCTTCTTGTAGGCGTGTGGAGCGCTCGATCGTACTTGTATCATGCAGATCAATACCGAGCCAGTGTCCAATATAGTGTGGATACAGGATACGTTCCAGTGTGCCAAAGCCCAAGTGGAAGCCAAGATCCCGTAGCTCTGCATGTAACATCTCCACACTTCGTCGATGCAGAGCCGAGAGTGTATATCCCTGACGAGCTGTAGCAAGTGCTGTGCATCCTTTCAGCGTGCGGAGTAATGCCTCGTATAAGTCCCGCTGCGGAGATGTGAATCGGCCATCCGATGACGTGGGCATCGTTCGTGTAATGTCGGAAGCATAACCACGGAATTCACACCCGGCATCGACCGACATGACGTCTCGTTCGCCCATCACACAGTCGTTCCGCACATAATGGATCATCAACGCATTCTTTCCAGACGCAAATACTGGCACATAGGCCTGTCGATCAGCGCCACGGAGCGCACATTCATACTCGAAAAGGGCTTGTGCTTGAGCTTCCTCCATGCCAGGCTGCACGGCTCGCATGACCTGTGACATGGCCTTGCCACTGATCGCACCAGCCTGTCGCATGACCTTGATTTCATTCTCGCTCTTACAACTCCGAAGCACGTCCATCTCTCGCTCGAGAGAGTGCGTGTTTCGTCGATCAGATAGCAGCTTAACGACGTTATCGAAATCTGTCTTGCGCACAAACATATCATAGCCTGATGGCGAGGACGGAGCGAGAAACTCGTGGATACTAAAGCGCGGAGACCGCAGGCTCTGCCGTGGGGTCGACACCTGTGCCGGCAAGTCGACATACAATTGCTCAGCATGAGCTGCTGCCGTTTTGAAAAATTGCAACATGACAGATGGATCATTGGGAAGCGCTTCGTCTGCGCCAAAGATGCGTGTAGCACCTTCCATACCACAGGAAGGGCCATCCCACACCTCCTTATGAAGTTGCCGCGGTTCGACTGCGTGTCAGTAGGTTCCTGTCTGTATTCAGACACGGCCTGTAAACCTCTCGCACGTACCAAACATGGTCATTTTATAACCGCGTGGACCATGACCCGTCTTTTCCAAGACAAGTGCTGCATCAGGCTCTTGCATGCCCGTCAAGTACTGCATTGATGGTGAGAACCAATGTTCATCCATTATGTGCACACGCATGCATGCGTCCAAACACGTTTGCATTCACACGTTCACTGAGGCACGCCTAGTAACACGCATAGCCCCACGCGTAGGCACTTACGACTTTCTTACGTACCCAAAAGTTGGACTCCTGCCGGAACTTGTAAAAAATATTACGTGACATGTACTTGATACGCCCACCCATCAGCACGACAACCGATTTGGGTGGCAGACGTTCCATCAGCCGCCGCCGTCGGTCCTCATATTCGGCGGCAGGGATCCCTGGCGTCAGGTGGTCCATCGCTACACCCCCGCCCTTCGACGCATCTGTGCCACGCCGGAAATCAATGGGAAACAGATGTGGATGCGTGTGCGGAAGTGGCTGCCCACATGTCGGGGGCGTGCTCGCATTGGAGAATGCCCGCGTGCATCTTGACACCACGGCTCGATAGGACGACAGTCGCCGCATTCGCTGCCTGGAAAAAATCCCCAAGTGCACCACACGCCTTCCGTTCGCGGACATACACATGTGCCTGAACACAGCAGTCGCCTTTTGCCGCCAAGCCCTCCGATCCACCACACATCACGTCGACTTCATCCCTTCGCGCAAAGATCTGGTCACGTGAATATAGACGCGTGGACCCTTGATGCGCACACACGCATGAAAGTGCGCGTGTGTGTTGGTTGTTGGTTGCTGAGATATTCGAGGCACTCGAGTGTTGGTCTGAGTTGGCTACGATTCGATCGCGGTGAAGCCATAGAATCGATGGACCAGCGAGGCTTCTCGCCCAAGAAAGAAACGTCTCCGCTGAAGCGTTCAGCCATAGCCTATGGAAATGGCCCCGCTTCTGGAAATATGAGTGCACAGATGGCCATGCCAAGTCTTCGGACACCTAGTGGCATGAATGTGGCTAGACCAACCGAAGTCAGTGTGCCGAGTGAGCCGATTCAAACCTATTTGCGGATCCGACCGCCATCCATTGATGAACGCGACAACCGTGAATCAAGTGCGCCATCATATGTCGAAGTGCTCTCTGATACACAAGTGATGATGCATGCGCCGCCAGAAGTTTCGTTATCCAAGTCACGCTTACGAACCAACCCTGCAGCACCAGTGAAGTATACATTCTCACACGTATTTGCACCTCATCTTCAGGAAGAAAATAACGCGTCTCGCAGCCAGGTGCAGGCAGATTTCTTCACAATGACGACGTTGCCTCTTGTACAGGATGTGTTGAAGGGAAAGAACAGTCTTGTCTTCACATATGGTGTTACCAATTCAGGAAAAACATACACAGTGCAAGGCCTTTCGCGAAATGGAGAAGCTGGGATCCTTCCTCGTGCTTTGAATGTCATCTTCAATAGCATCCATGGACGCGAATGTACGAAGGCCGTGCGGCCAATGGGCCTGAATGGCGTTCAACCAGGTGTATCGGATCCCAGTCAAAGCTTGCTTTCCGGTCGTATACGCCCACGCACCAGACTCAAGCAGCGTCTGAATCCGATAATGGGACAAGGCAGTACCTCTACTGTCATCGCCAATGCCATCAACACAGGGATCTCAGATACAGCGAAGCAATCAGACGAGTTATGGCAGGATCACGCTACAAAAGTCGACGTTCTTGAAAATGTCCGTTACAGCGTATGGGTGAGCTATGTTGAGGTGTATAACGAAAAGTTGTATGATCTGCTCGAATCACCCACGCCATCGCTGCTGTCTCGTGCGGAACATGACGTGCCGGGCGCTGACACAGATCTAGGCGCTCTAGCCTCTCCATCCGTCCCAGCAGCAGCACGTAGACCGCTTCTACTAAAGAGCGAAGCGGAAACCGGGGGCAAATACGTGAGCGGGCTCAAAGAAATCAAAGTTAACAATATCCAAGAAGCCCGTGAGCTGCTCCGGTGTGGTCAAGAGAACCGTTCCGTCTTCGGGACGATGGCGAACCAATCCAGTTCACGCTCACACAGTGTCTTTACAATCAAAATCCTGCGAGAAAATACGAGCGTCGAATTTGCGAGCAGCGATAGCGCTGGACTTTCTCGCAAGTATTCTGTGTCGCGTCTAAGCATAGTAGATCTAGCTGGAAGCGAGCGAATCTCTAACACTGATATTTCAACAGGACCACGTCTTAAAGAGGCCGGTAGCATTAACAAAAGTCTTATGTGTTTAGGGCAATGCCTTGAAACGATGCGCAAGAACCAGGCCCGAGCAGGTATCGGCGCATCGCTCTCTTCATCTCGTTCTGAAGAGTCACGGAAAAGGCGACCAAGCATTGTGCCATTCCGGCATTCAAAACTTACAGAGCTATTCCAGTCTTTCTTTATGGGTGACGGCAAGGTCATCATGATTGTGAATGTCAATCCTTCTGGCACAGGCTTCGAAGAAAGTTCTAATGTCATGCGGTTCAGCGCAATGGCAAAAGAAGTGGGTATCCAAGTTTCATCTCCTGCGTCAACGGCCACCGTCGGACCATCTACGTCTTGTTCTGACTCGTTAGGATCGCACCATGCTTCAGATGCACCTGATGCAAGTGTCTTAGATGCTAGTTTCAACACAGAGAAACTCAATACGTCTGATGATGATGTCGACAACGACGATGAGGAGCAAGATGAGTTCGTAAATATGCTTCTTGCTGAAAATGAGCGCTTGCGCCTACGCTGTGAACGCGCCGAGAATTTATGTCGAATTGTGGAAAAGAATGTGCGTGACGAAATGGGGCAACAGTTGGAAGCTGGTCTAAAAAATATGCAACGTTTTTATGAGCGTCAACTTCAGGCAGAGATCGATGCAAGCGACGCTTTCATGGACCGGAAAATTGATCTGTTTGCTCGCCTCTCGCAAGCTGTTGAGCATGAACCATCCTCTGCAGAATCTAGTGCATGTGACGAAAGTGAAGATGCAGCGTCACCCGCGCCCCCATCCCAGTTTCTTGCTGAAAACCATGATTATGTGAATGTATCGCCAGGCTCTCAAAAACAGACATCCCGTAAATCCAGCCTCAAATCTACCGTGACGAGCAGTGATGAATCGCATGATACCTTATTAGTTGCTAATACGCCCAGCCCCTCGAGACGCTTTCGAAAACTGGCTCAAAGACCGGCTATTCAGACGGATGAAATGGACCAAGTTGCTTTTGGTCTCGTTGATGCGGCATCCCGAACTAACACACACCGGACGCTACGGTAAATAAAAGGGTTTTCATAGTGATGAAAATTTGGGGACAATCTCGAGCTTCTGGAGGAAGTGGAGCGGAGCATTTGTATTTCGTAGTTCGTGCACCATCCATCGATGTCTTCGTCGCCAACCAGCGGGGACGTCGAGGCCATTCATTCATCAAGTATGAGTGCAACACCAGAGCTCACAAACAAGGAACGCCGCATTGCGCGTAAGGCTGAGCGAAAAAAGGAACGTGAGGAGCTGGTGATGAAAAAAACACAGATAGATTCACCTGAAAAAGCGTCAAAGAAGCGAGCAAAAGAAGAAACTCTTACGACCAACGCTTCTTCAAGTCTGGATTTAAACGAACACCCTGGCATGGAGCATAAAGACAACAATGAAAATGCACAAGAAGATAAAACTGAGGAAGTGGAAGCTATTTCACATAAGGAACGACGGAAGCGACGCAAAATGGAAAAGCAAGCTGTCGCTTCAGCATCGCAGTCGACAGAATCATCAGCGCCTATCCCAAGTCGGCCGCAACGCAGTGCTTATAGCGTGTGGATCGGAAACCTAGCATTTTCCACCTCTGCGGACGATTTAACTGAGTGGCTTCAAGATCAGGGCATCGAGGGCATAAGCCGTGTACACATGACATCTGGTGCACGAAAATTCGAGCACAACAAAGGGTACGTTAGAGATCGAAAGTTTTCCACTCTTATATTCTAGATTTGCGTACGTCGATTTGCCTTCGGAAGATCAGGTTGAGCGGTGTGTGGCACTTTCCGAATCGCAGCTGGGGGGGCGGAATTTATTGATCAAGAGTGGGACCGACTTTCGTGGCAGGCCTGGCTTGGACCCTACTGCCGCGGAACTAGGAAGCATTTCTAGCATTGACAGACAAGGTCACACAGGTCTCACTAAGACGGCGCAGCGCATTCTTCGAAGCCAGACCCGTCCACCAGCGCCGACTCTGTTCGTTGGGAACCTGAGCTTCGAGACAAAAGAGTCCGATATATTCGACCTATTCGAAGGTTCAGCACGTCGGCGACATGAAGAAGCGTCGTCGTTTGATGAATCAAATCCAGCACCTGTAGATGCTGCTGCGGGTATCCGAAAAATTCGCATGGGGACCTTTGAAGACTCAGGCAAGTGCAAGGGATTTGCGTTCATCGATTTCGACTCTGCCACACTCGCCACGAAAGCGCTCATTGAACCACGGAATAGTCGCTTGTTGGGGCGGTCCCTTCAGCTCGAGTTCGCCGGACAGGATGCTGTGCGGCGAGGCGCATCTAAAGACCTTTTACCGGACTATGTACCCACGCGGCGTCGGCGACGTTCACACGCAGCGGACTCTAAGGAAATGGATTCGATGGAGGGAGATGCTAGTGCGGACGCCAACAAACAAAACGATGATGCTGGTGCAGATCAAGGTGGAACCGCGCACTGGGATGCATCCGTATCTCGTCGCAAACAATCAACCCAGCCGCGCCGTGTCCGACCAGGTGCAGCGAATGCATCGGCGCCTCGTCAGACCTATGGCATTGTTCCCTCAGAAGGAAAGCGGACCACGTTCGAGTAATATAGAAAAAAATGGATTCAGCAGCGCGTGATTTTTGGCAATTTTACAACAAGTTTCATTCATTTACGATATGAAATACTTTAATTTTTAAATGCTGATTGATCTCTTCCAGGACCCCTTGGTCCAGTGTGATGCCTTGCTTAACTAAATATAGCGCACAAAAGGCTAGCTGACAATATTTTACATGAGAACAAAGGGCCAATAGATGCTTGGCAAGACACTCTTCAACGTAGTAATTCGAAGACGCCATTCTTCGATTCATCTTTTTTGAGCCCGCGTACGGTCCTTGTGCATATGCCTACGGCCAAATAGAATGGAGACCGCATGCATTGGACCTGTCACAGAGCCGAACTTTGGTCAACCTCCACTTCCACGAATGCCTAACGTCAGCATTGGTTGGCGCGCCAAAGATCAGCATGTTTGATAATCCCCCATACACACCACTATTTCTCTTTGATTCGAACTACTCAGGATCTCGTTTCGCAACGAGATCCCATGCCACTCTCAGCTAGGCTTGCGGGCTCATCGGTGTATTTCCTAAATGAGCCTTCACCGTATATATCTTTGCTCCCTTCTTTAGAAGACCATCTGTCGGAAGACCGGCCGTCCGCCGACACCGTGCGTACTCCGAAAGATACCCTATATGTAACGCAAAGGCTCCGATCGGGTGCCCTTGGATCTTCCAATCAGGGCCTATCCGATCTCCATGATGAATCTGTACGTGCGCTCTTGTGTTCAACATATCTCTTACACTTGCCTTAGACTTCATTCTCGCAGGGCCATGCGTCGCGAGCCTTGAGTCATCGACGTTACTCCGTCAACTTGGGCGAGCCGATTACCTATGAAGACCAGCGTGCACGAATGCGTTCCCGCAACACTGTGGCTACACTCTTTCCAAACAACGTGAAGCCTGGGATTCTTTCATCCATGAACATCGGCGCTGATCGAAGTATTTCCTCCGAAGAGAAAGCTCTCATTGAGCAGATGCAAGCTGACGCGGATATCGAAGCGCTGTTCAAGTCGTACCAAGCGCTTTCTCAGGACGTGCAAAGTGCTGCGGGTGCAGAAGCGCTTGTCACTGCCGCGGCACGTGTGCGACAACCTAACACCGATGTCGATGCCATCCATGCGCTCTATGCGTACATGTGCCACCATGGTCCATCTCCTACCGAGGGTGTATATGCTGTTTTGACGGATCTTTTGTGTCAGCGTGACCATGAACTGTATGGACGTCCTGGTTCTTATGCTGAATACCCTGACTATTTCGGCCTGGCACTGCAAGTGACCACCGATGCGTACGGCGCAAAGAAGCTACCGAGTTCGACGACTCTTTTCAATCAGCTTTTACGCTGCTGTATTCCCCGCGGTGCTATAGATAAGGCTGTGTCGGTTCTGTCGCTCATGGAGAGCTGTTTTTGCGTTATCAAAGACACTGACACTTACTGTCTTCTGTTACAGGTGTTCATGAGTGACGCCGTTCCCACCCTATCTGGACATTCGTTCGAGGACCGACAAAAACATTGCCTCGAAGCCTGCTTACAGATTTTCCGGGCGTTTGAAGATGTTGTCTCAATGGTGTCACGCAAGGATGCTCGGCCTGATGAATGCAGTTTGGAGCGATGCGCCGACGTGTGGGCGACGATGATCGATGCATACTTTGTGCTAGGGGATGTGTTTGGTGCTGTCGCTCTCTTTGAGCGGATGATTGCTGAATCCACAAAAGAGCCTTCTGTGCCTGCCATTGACGAACAGATTGTCAGTCACATGGTTATGGGCTTTGTTCACGTCGGTGACGCCCGTGCTGCGATTGAATGGTTGTATCATCTGGATGCATCTCACATGCCCGCACCGAGCTCGGAGGCGTTGGAATGCGCTGTATCCGGAGCGATTCATACACCATCCACGGATGCAGCTCTGCTTATGCGGGATGTGGGGCGCATATTGATCGCTCGTGATGCACCTGCCACCGGTTTGCATGCTGCTGCGTCGAGGTGCGTGACAAACCTCGCATCCGTGCTCGAAATGCGGAAAGTGGAACGGTCGCTTAATGCCTCTGATATAAGGTCTTGTTACGAGGTATTAGAAAAACTTGCACGACTATTGTTTTGTTCGCACGATGCGGACCATCCTCTAGCATCGCGTCAGCAAACCGCGCCTGTATCCGCCATCTTGCGTCTTGCTGCGCACAACTCTATGCATGGCTATGCTGAGCGTGCAGGACAACTGTTCCAGCTCAGCACTTTAGCGTTGAGACATAGCGATGCATCGTCGCCAGCTGTTGTCAGTCTCATGTGTGACGCATGCCATTTGCCGATGGCGATTGCTGATGCGGCGGCATCAGCGCCACATGTTCTCAGCGGTTCGTGTGTTCGTCTCATTGCGCTATCGTCGCTTGTTCTGCCGGCAATGGCAGGCCTTTCTGGCTCTTTGGTCGGCACAACTAACACGGCTGTTGTGCGGCAGTATGAAGCTGCGAGCCGAGACTTGCACGGCGACCTTGCACCACTAGATCTTGATGAAGCCGCGTGGAAGCGAATTGTAGATGTTTTTTGTTCGGTGGAGAAGAGCAGTCCAAGTACGTATCCCGGTCCAGATGGATATACGGGCCTTGGCAAGCTTTTAGCCGAATTGTCTCGCTTGCCACGGCCTCCGAATTTGGATTTGGAACTTATCAAGTCTATGCTCGAGGCCAAGTATGGACCTGATGGTGCCATTATTACGCAGGGCTGGCTTAGCAACTCGACAGCTGAATCGTCATCCGCACCCAGAAGGGCCTCTTCTCCTTCATCGCCCACGCCGCCCAAGGGCCCTTTGTCTCAGCCAGCTAAACCCATGGAGGCGCTGTTTTTGGAGGGAAGGCTTTCGCCTCACCTGCCGCCTGTTAAATCCATTGATCAGGTCTTAACACAGGCGATTCAAAGTCTTGCACGTCCACATAATCAGGAGGAACATGCCACCGACTTGTATGATCGGCTCAAGGACAATATTCAACATGGTCAATATCCGACACCATCTTCGCTTGCTGTATTAATTAATGCGTTTGGACGCAGTGCTCAAGTCGATCAAATCAACGAGTTGTACGATATGGCGTTACACGTCCTTGCTTCCAAGCCATCAGATGAACACTGGCGAACGCAACAATGGACGCAGCTCGAGGATGGAATGATCACTGCTTTATCTCATGCAATGTTAGGCCAGCGTGCCAATGCCCATCGACTCCGCATGATTGCTGCAAATCAGGTGCCTAGCGCTAGCGCATACGCGGCACTAATTGCCACAATCCAGGAACGTACAGATGACGCGATCGTCGCGGAAGAGCTCTTCAACGAATCTCAGCGTTTGGGTGTGCGTCCAACAACGTATCTATTCAACACCATCATTTCCAAACTATCGCGTGCACGAAAAGTCGAACAAGCACTTCGACTGTTTGATACAATGCAAACATCAAATTTGCGACCTAGCAGTGTAACATATGGAGCTGCTATCAATGCATGTGTTCGCACTGGGGATGAAGCGCGTGCGACTCAGCTATTTGCAGAAATGGAAGCCCAGCCGATGTTCCAACCACGCGTGCCTCCGTACAATACCATGATCCAGTATTATGTCCACTCCGTCATGAATCGCGACAAAGCGTTGCATTATTACGAAAAAATGCAACAAGCAGGTGTAAGACCTAGCGCGCACACCTATAAGCTGCTTCTTGATGCATGGGGCACTATCGAGCCTGTACAACCTGATCGTCAGCAAGCCGTGTTTGCTCGTCTATCGGCTGATCGCCTGGTCGGCGTGCAAGGCACGCACTGGGCATCGCTCATTCATACCCAAGGTGTTGTGCTACATGATCTAGAGCGTGCGATGGAAACATTTGAGTCAATCGCGAATCGAGCGCCAAGAATCCCGCGTGGCAATGCGCCTCTATCTACTGTGCCTGATGCCGTCGTGTTTGAGGCTCTGTTTGCTGTTTTTGTTGCACATGGCCGCACAGATCTCATGCCGACTTACCTTGCGCGCATGGTCAGTCAGGGCATATGGCCAACCGCATACATTGCGAATCTTTTAATCAAAGGCTACGCACAAGATGGGCCAATGGGACTTGTCGAGGCTCGCCGCGTATTTGATGCTATGATTGATCCGCCAGCTGGCATTGCTGCTGCTGGTAATCATTTGCCGCGGCATCATGGCGCTGGCGCTTTAGGTATACGGCGTGAACGACTCCCCGCTCACTCCAGCCGACAGGAACATGCCCCGGATCGGGCCAATGTGTTGGGAGCGCTCGTTAACCGTGAGCCAAGTACCTACGAAGCGATGATTCGTGCTGAGCTTGCTTATGGCCACACTGATCGAGCACAAGCTATACTGACTCGTATGAAAGCTCGCGCTTTCCCTGCTGCTCTACTGAATCGTGTACAGGCTATGTTTGACCGTACATAATTTTTATGAGAAAAAATGGTGTGACTAAACCGCCCGTGTGCTTCAGCTTAGTTTGCTATAGGTCCAATGAGCGCGCCTCTTTGTGACCTAATTTTACAGGGGTTGAGCTTTGCTAACATGATTAGCCTATTCCTTGATGGCCGATTCGCTGCATCTCGTCGAATTCGCTCCAGTGCATCTTCACGTGAAAGTAAAATCCAATAGCTTGTGCATGGCAGAGTTTCTCATGTGGAGGCTCACTTGGAATCTGCACGCCCTATTTCTACGGTATCACAGATCTCAAGATAGTGCAGTGTTACGCTGCTATTCCAAACAGGGAGGGGGGTAAAGTAGTATTGTCATTTTTTTCTGTCGCATATCATGTTGAGGTCACTGATCATGCGGCCTCAAAGGCTGCTGATTCTTTTGGCTACAGTCGTCACAGTCGTGCTTATATCTTCCTTCTTCTCTGTTACTTCATTTAACTCTTCTAAGCATATCCGCACTCGGCTGAGACAACTGCCATCGTATTTACGGAATCAAGTATGCCTGTCATCCCCCTATGCCGAAGATCAAACGTACAATGCTCTCGCAAAAAATGCTAGTGTCTATAGCATCGGGCGTTATGCCATTAAGGATGAACAGGGAAACTATCGACCACCTGAGTTCAATGCCGCAACTGTGAATCAGGCACCTCGAGCGAAAGCTGCGTTCATTGCTCTCGTCCGTAATGACGAGCTTGAAGGCATGGTGCAAAGTATGCAAGAATGTACGTGTCTGAGAACTAGTCTACATCGTACTGACATATCAGATGAGTTTCGTTTTAATCGCAAATACAACTACCCATGGGTGTTTTTGAACGACAAACCTTTTACGAATCAATTTAAACGGGAGGTGCGGAAACACACTCGTGCGCCTATTTATTTCGGCGAAGTACCAAAAGAGCACTGGAGCTACCCGGATTGGATTGACCAGTTCAAAGCATTTGAGAGTCGAGTCGAAATGATGAAGCTAGGCGCACCATATGCTGGATCGGAATCATACCGGCACATGTGCCGATGGCAAAGCGGCTTCTTTTTCGAACACCCGCTCACATACCAACTCGATCTTGAGTACTATTGGCGTGTTGAGCCTAATGTGCACCTCACCTGTGACATTGACTATGACCCTTTCATGTTTATGAAGATCAACAACAAAGCTTATGGCTTCACAATTGCGATGGTCGAAATTGACACTACTATTCCCACTCTTTGGCAAACTACCCTGGACTTTGTAAAAAAGCACCCCGAGTATTTGGCGCCTGACAATGCACAGTACTTTATAATTGATGATGATAACTTGGAGGACTCAAGCTACAATATGTGTCATTTCTGGAGTAACTTCGAGATTGGCGACCTGCGCTTCTTCCGGAGCAAGCAGTATAAAGATTATTTCAAACATCTCGATGATTCCGGTGGATTTTTCTATGAACGTTGGGGCGATGCACCAGTCCACAGCATTGCCGCATCACTCTTTTTGAATCGCACGCAAGTGTATCATTTCAAAGATATTGGCTATTCGCATGGCGGAATGGGTCATTGCCCGCTAGGTGAGGAAAAATACCACCAAAGTGGCAAGTGCGATTGTAACCCTTTGGAAGCCATCACCATTACGGAAGGTTTCTGCATGGGAGATTGGTGGTTTGCTTCGGCGGAAGGCCGTCCACCTGAGCGCAAAGAGTATGAGGACCTTATTCGACTAATGGAAGCCGAAAGCAATGAAGAGGAGAGCGAGGAGATGTTTGAGCAGGAGGAGTCTGGTGATTAAATGGGAACTTTTGCAGATGCGCGATACGTCATCGTAAGCGTGCTTTTTTATGTTGGAACAATAGCGAAGTCTTGATGCTTCTTGAACCTGTGGCTGTGGATGTCTTTGTTCGTGTCTTGCCTCTTTACGCGTTTTTCACAATTGTATTTACGCATTTGCTGTATGAATTTTCTTTCATTACGTCGCACTGTCTGACGCAGGCCATCTCGTTGAGTATGTTTGCTGCAGATACCTCGTCTTTTTCGCGAGTAACCTGAAGAGACCTTACAATGTGTGGCTTGTACTAATCTTAGCTACTCAAATCTCGGTGCTTGTCGCATCCTCAAAGTTGGCAAGAATGACATGTCTCAGAACGCATGGACTATCACATTGCTATATCTACTCAAAGGAACGTGATCAGAATTTCCAATTTTTCAGGACCGTCTTATGCTTTGTATGCAAATACGCACGAGGTGATAGAAATGGAATGTATAGACTGAATCCCTACGAAAAGCCGCGACTGCCTCCGTATGCCTGTGCCAGATACAGAGCTCGCCTTCCTGCGCCATGGCCAGCACCTCCAGCCTGCTCTCGCTCCAGAGCTGCCAAAGCATCATGCATGGTCACCCGAGCGCGCGCAATACGTTCCTGTTCTCTCTTTGCTGCTTGACGCATGGCGACGTCACTCCATGCACCTGCATGAGCAGCTTGCGCTGCTGGAGCACGGAGGCCTGCACTAGGTGCGAATTTTGGTTTTGGTAAGGACGAGTTCGTTTTGGGCGAGCTTGTTGACTCTGCTTGCTGTTGGTGCGATTGTTGCTCACCGGTCTCACGCACACGAGAGGGTGTGCGGGTTGCTGGCGACTGGAGCCAGGAATATTTAGATGTCACGTTATTAGCACCCAGATGCCGCATAGCCGTGCTATCGGCAAGACGTTTTCTCACGTCTTCGGACAAATTACGAGAGGATGTGCTCGATCGCTTCTTATTTTTCGGAGTTGCATCATCGCCACCAGCTTCCATGGCAGCTGCTTCGTTTTCTTCGCGTTCAATGCGCATTCGACGCCAGTTACCTTCTTCAATACGTTCGGCCTTCTCGATTCCAGCTAGTTGTTTCATGGGGTTCGATAGCATTTCTTCATGATACATCGCTTTCTGAGATCCATCCGGGAGCAACTCCGAGTACATTGGTGGATTTCGTTGATGTGAAGACCACGCACGGTGTCGGGATGCACGAATCATGGACTCTAGTAGATTACGGAATCGCATTCGGGTTGCAACCGAGAGGTAATCAAGAGTAGCTGCGTCCACCTTCAACCCATATTGCTTAGCGATCCGGTGCACCATACTGGACAAAGGGTATACGTTTAGGTATAAAGCATGTGCAAGTCCGGCAGAGTTGATGACAGAGGCAGCGTGCGCATCATCCCAATGGGCTCCATTTTGTTGGATAAACGCTTCTTCTGCACGTAAGTCCACACCGCTATAACCCATGACATCAATTAATTGGTCGTAGCTAGAGCCTTGAGGATTAGAAATGGATGCAGGCCCTTGAGAGGGCTGTGGCGTGGACTGCGACTGCGCTGAAGATTGATTTTGGCCCGCAGGCAAAGGGGAGAATCGGGATAAATGAGATTGATGTTGTTGTTGCTGCTGTTGTTGTGGGGGTTGCTGAGGCTGATGTTGAGAGTTCTGCTGCTGTTGCTGCTGCTGCTGCTGTTGTTGTTGCTGACGCATTGCTTGTAACCGTTGAAGCGAGAGGGGCAGAGAGGAGGATGACGGGCTGCCCTGAGAAACAGCTGCATGTAGAGTGGCATTGTCTATTCGGGAAGGGAACGGTATCCCGCTCTTCGTTTCACTCCGTTGAGCAGCAAGGTTGGCGAGACGATCAAGATTCGTGGGTGACATAGTTGTCATGGGTGATTCAGGGCCACCAGATCCTGGCTGAGGCGAGAGACTGGGCCGTGACGACGTTGGCACACGCAGCATGAGTTCATCCAAGGGGTTCTCTGTTTTGATCCGCTTTAGAGGCGTCGCATCATGCGAATTATCTCCCATCCCTGCTCGCTTCTCTACCGCGCGCTCGAATGCCTGCTGTGTACGTAGGTGCCAGTGGAAGCCAGGGTTGATGACTCGCCACTACATAGGCTCGATAGATTCCCACTTCACTTCCACCGACAACCACACGCTAGGCGGGGCAGCATTCAGAGTCACGTGCACTACATGTGATACAATATGGCCTACGACGAGAACAGACGCTTTTCATAGTGCATCAAGCCATGGACCCCGCCTTCGAGCTGAGCGCTTGCAGTCCGCAGCTCAAAGCGCACAGCACCTGATGTCACAGAATCGCGCAGGGCATCGACACTCGGTACGCCCATATCTTGAAGCGAGTGCTGCAAGCCCGTGTACAGATATGGCAAGAACTTCTTGATGCTACCCTTGTCCTGAACGGAGCCTGACACACCTTGGGCAACCTTCACAGCGTCGCTTTCTGAGAAGTAGCGCTGTGTCGCCGCATTCTCAGCCGAAACATCGGTACCGACTTGCTCGACTTTCTTTGTTGCACGACCCGTAGCACCATCGAAGCGACGCTTCTTACTCTGGTGTTCCATGGCCTCGATAGAGCCCATACCTCGGTATCCCTTCAATCGCTGCCCCTCACGGTAGAAGTACTCACCAGGACTCTCTGTTGTACCAGCCAGAAGGCCACCCATCATCACAGCACTCGCACCAAGGCAAAGCGCCTTGGCAATGTGTCCCACGTTCTGAATACCACCGTCAGCAATTACTGGCACGCCGAAACGCTTAGCATATTCGGCCACCTGGCGCACGGCTGTGCCTTGCGGACGACCCACAGCCATGACTTCTTGTGTAATGCAAATGGATCCACTACCCATTCCAACACGTAGAGCATCAGCACCTGCTTCGATGAGTGTTGCAGCCTGTTCACGAGTGACGACATTGCCAGCAACAACTTGCAGTTTGGGGTATGTCTGTTTGATCCAGCGGATCATTTCTACCTGGTACGTCGAGTTTCCCTGCGAAGAGTCCAGCACAACGACGTCCAGACCAGCTTCTTCCAGCATAGCAAGTCGCTCACGGTCGTGCGGGCGTGTTCCAATGGCTGCTGCACAGTAGAGTTGTTTGCTGTCGGGTCGCTTCGATGCAAGTGGATAGTCCTGGTTCTTCAGCAAGTCGGAGCGAGCGAGCAACGCAATCAAGTCACCTTCGGCATTCACAATAGGAAGCTTGCCTTTCTTGCTATCACGCAGAATGCAGTTTGCTTCTTCCAGCGTGATACCTGTGGGCGCTGTCACAAGCTCACGCGTCATCACTTCAATAAGTGGCGTCGATGGATCACGGAACTGTATATCACGAGCCGTCACAATACCCACAAGCTTGCTCTTCAATGAACCCGTCTCTGCCAAGTAAGTAAGCATGTCCTGAGACTATACAACGTGCGAGGAAAGGGTGCTCTTCAATAAGCCTAGGGATTGAATGAGCCGGACCACATCGAATCAGCGGACATAGGTAAACAAAGGAGTCTGCATCGACACACCCAACTCAGGTGTGACCTTCGCAGAACGAAGGTTACAGCAGTGAGAAAGTTTTCATCTTGATGTGTCCCGCTTCATAACCCGTTTGGCTTTATTCCCCCTTGCTCACGCAACGCCATACACGTACCTGTAATAGGAATGCCCGCGAACCCTAAACGTTCCTTGATTTCGAGCACATCACCAACCGTCTCACGGGGGCTCAGAACAAGCGGTTCAGTGATAAAGCCGTTTTCAAAAATCTTTACTTTGCGCACCATGGCTGCTTGTTCTTGTGGTGACATGTTGTTGTGGATCACACCCATACCGCCCATAAGAGCAATAGATATGGCCATATTGACTTCCGTGACCGTATCCATAGGACTCGAAATAAAGGGCGTATTCAACACGATGTCCTTCGTTACGCGTGTTCGCAGATCAACCTTAGAGGCTGGGAAATCAATGTAGCCAGGGAGCACCAAGAAGTCATTATATGTAAGACCCCCATTCTTGCGGGAGTCAATTAGCTCTCCAATGCTCAAGCCATCTCGGTTTTCATATGATCCGAGCTCCTTCTTAGCAGCTGAAGGTGGCAGGATATCTTCACCAAAAACCTTGGCCATGCTCCACGACTATGAGGAAGGAGGTAAGGAAACCTGGATCCCTCAAAGCCCTCTAGTGCTTGTGTGGAAACTTGCTATGCAAGGGAAAAAAAAGAAATAAAAAATTTGTCGATGTCCACGTGGGTCCACGTGGACATCGAAACCCAAGTCCAAGACTCGTCACAATGTGACGAATGGGTCATTCGTCGCCGACGTAGGTGAGTACTTGTGCTTGACTCATTACTTTGTCGCATCGTTAGACTGCCATCATGAGCAGCAGCACAACAGGGCCATCCAGCACAGGTGCTGGAGCCGTTCCAATTTCCAGCACAAGTTCCTCGAGCTCGCGTGAAGCGCGTATTGCTACACACTCTCACATCAAGGGTCTCGGCCTTGATGAGCATGGCATGGCACTCCCAAGCGCTCGCGGGTTTGTAGGCCAACGGTCAGCGCGCGAGGCATGCGGTCTTATTCTCGATTTAATCCGACAAAAAAAGTTCGCGGGTCGTGCCTTGTTGCTTGCCGGTGGGCCCGGCACAGGAAAGACAGCACTTGCTCTAGGTATGGCACACGAGCTTGGACACAAAGTGCCATTTTGTCCTATGGTCGGGTCTGAAGTGTACAGTTCTGAAGTGAAGAAAACTGAGGTTCTTATGGAAAATTTTCGCCGCGCAATTGGCCTTCGTGTGCGTGAAACGAAAGAGGTGTATGAAGGTGAGCTTACAGAGTTGACGCCGACGGAAATGGAAAACCCGTTGTCCGGCTACGGAAAGACCATCGTGCATGTGGTTATTGCACTCAAGACAGTCAAGGGAACGAAACAGTTGCGCCTTGATCCCAGCATTTATGAGAGCATACTAAAGGAGCGAATTGCAGTCGGCGATGTTATTTATATCGAGGCCAACACGGGTGCTGTGAAGCGGGTTGGTCGCTCCGATGCTTATGCAACAGAATTCGATCTGGAAGCAGATGAATATGTGGCTCTCCCGAAGGGAGATGTGCAGAAACGGAAAGAGGTCGTGCAGGACGTGACACTTCATGATCTTGACATGGCCAATGCGAAGCCACAGGGCGGACAGGATATCATGAGTGTTGTGGGTCAGCTGGTCAAAGGTCGCCGCACGGAAGTAACTGACAAGCTGCGCAACGAAATCAACCGAGTGGTGGACAAATATATCCAACAAGGCATTGCCGAACTTGTGCCAGGTGTCCTGTTTATTGATGAAGTGCACATGCTCGACATGGAGTGTTTTACGTACTTGAACCGAGCGCTTGAATCTACGATTAGTCCACACGTGATCCTCGCAACAAACCGTGGCCAGTCGACTGTACGCGGGACTGAGTTTGACGGTGGTTTGAGTGCTGGAATTGTCGCACCGCATGGCATCCCACTCGACCTTCTTGACCGCTGTATGATTGTGCGTACGTTGCCGTACACAGATGAAGAAATCCGGCAAGTCATACGTATTCGCACAGCGACTGAGGGTATTGCCGTGAGTGATGATGCCATTACAAAATTGACAGAACTTGGCACACGTACGTCTTTGCGCTTTGCCTTGCAGTTGTTGGCACCTGCTTCGGTCCTTGCGAATGTGGCTGGCCGCTCAGAAATCACCATTGACGACGTGAGCCAAACAAATGGGCTCTTTTTGGACGCACGCTCATCGGCCCGTCAGCTTGCCAGCGGAACTAGCGCCGAGAATGCAGCCATGGATGTGGTGTCGTAACTCTAGGATCTTGGCACCTCTGGAAATACAGGCACCGTGCGTTTTTTTGGCTGGAACATGCGCATACGCTTAGCATAGAATTCGCGATGTAGTGCATAATGTGCATGAAGAGGTGGTTCTTTCGATGTCGTTGAGGTATGGGTGGCCGTGTGGTCGGCAGTTTGTTCGAGGTGATACGTATGTTGTGTGGCCGGAAGAAGGGACGAAGATTTGGGATATGCAGTGCCATCTCCCTCTGCAGCAGGCGGCACATTCGGTGTCTGGGCTGTATTTAAGCTAGACGTCGTCAAATTTGATTTTGCATCCAATGGTGCCGGCTTTGTGCACGTAGCAAAAGCACGGTCATCAACGTGTGAGAGACACACGTACATGAAGTCATACTGAGGCACGTTCAGAGACACGAGCACAAATACGGACGGTCGATGGCACACAAAGCAAGAATTGGGAGTTCTTGCCATCCGAAGCATGTATTCATTAGACAATCGTGGTTGCGGCATCACCATAAGCAAAACGACTTGGGACGTTTGCGCCACTGCTCAGTAAACCTGCAATGATTCATGAACTAAGCTTTGGCAGCGCGCGGATTGGCGAATTCATCTTCGAGATGAATGCCACCTGAGTGTGGAGATGGAACAGTCGACAGGGCTGACGACACGGTGCACGTGACATGCAAGTGCGGCATTATGACTTAGGTAGGGGCACGTTTGAGATGGGGGAGGTTGTGTTGCGTGTCACACTGAGCCAGATATCAGCACATTCTGCTTGAGCCTCCAAGTGGTGTTCTGGAACTAGGTTTGGGTTCCACACTCGTTTGTTGGCTAGAACGGTGCTAAGAAAGCATCTCAAACTATGATGAACAAAATCCCAGGTATCTCGCATGTGCAGAACTTTACAACAAGAAACCAAGTCAAGAAAGGCGATCAGCGCAGCAGCACGCCTGGCCTGAAAAACGATTTGATCATTCGTGCTGCCCGGGGCCAAAAAACCGAGCGTGCTCCTGTCTGGGTTATGCGCCAGGCAGGTCGCTATTTGCCAGGTACGTTGCATTAGCACAATTGTTTTGCGCGGATTGAAACACACATGACTAACCATGATAGAATTCCGCAAAATTCGCGAGCAGTTTGAGTTCTTCGAATGTTGCCGCGACCCAGAAGTGGCATCGGAAATTACAGTTCAGCCAGTAAGGCGTTACGACAGGCTCTTGGATGCTGCTGTGATCTTCTCTGACATTCTCGTCGTGCCACAGGCTATGGGAATGGAGGTTGAGATGGTGCCGGGCAAAGGCCCAACGTTTTTGCATCCGTTGGAATCACCCAAGGATATGGCGCGTTTAAAGAAGGTGGATATTCAGAAAGATCTAGGCTATGTGCTTGACGCGATTCGTTTGACTCGAACCAAACTCGCTGGTCGCGTGCCTGTGATTGGCTTCTGTGGCGCACCATGGACGCTGATGGCGTACATGATCGAAGGCGGTGGCTCAAAGACGTGGGAGAAGGCGAAACGCTGGCTCTTTGACTATCCCGAGGAAAGCAAGGCTTTACTCGATCGCATTGCGAACGTATGCGCTAGTTTCCTTGTTGCCCAGATTCTTGCTGGTGCGCAGCTTATTCAAGTATTCGATTCATGGGCTGGCGAGCTGACGCCTTATGATTTCCGCACGTTTGCTTTGCCCTATCTTCGAAACATCGCTGTCGACGTGAAGGACAACCTAGCGCTCAAGTCCGTGGAGCCACCGCCCATGATTGTCTATGCAAGAGGTGCGGTAAATCATTCGCTTGTGGAAATTAGCCGCTCGGGCTATGATGTCGTTGGTATTGATCATACCGTCGAGCCAGCTTGGGCACGCCAGTGTCTCGCGCAGGCTCAATCCAGCAATCGGAAATTTTCTGAAGTGGAAGTAAACAAAGGTGCGCAGCATCGGATTGCTATTCAGGGCAATTTGGACCCAGCTATTCTGTATGCCCGACCAGAAGTGATCCAGGACCGCGTTCGTCGTATGTTTCAGACTACGACGGGCGGCTTTGGGGGCCAAGGTGCACTTATTTGCAATTTGGGACAAGGCATCACGCCCGGTGTGGATCCAGACCATCTCCGGGTGTTCCTGGAAGCTGTGCATAGGGTGAGCAAAGAGATGGCGGACAACAATGACGACTAGTTCATACACTTTTGCACGCCTCTTCCTAATACACATTATATACATAATTTGTGTATATCTATCTATGATATCAAAGTTTGCGACTCTCATCCGCCTTATTTTGTAGCATCAAAATCAGTGAAGACTTCATCAAATGACTGAGTCTGATCGTCAAAGGAGTTGCCTGACGTCATAGGTAGGGCTGGTTCGGTTTCCTGCCACAATTCCAAGTCTGGATAAAAACGATGCACATGACACTCCGCACCAAGTGTCATCATAGCCATGATCGGATTTGTGATGAGTCCCATGATACCACCAAACAAGAGCTTAATAAATGTAGGAGTCCATGTTCCACGCAAGTCGTCATCTCCATATAAAGGCTGAGTGATCGCGATAGCTATTGGCCAGTACCACCAAAATGTGATGACGGCCCACCAGCCACCTTGCAAGGCAGTCCACAATAGGCGCTCGAAGCGGTGCCGTACTGTCAAACCACGTTCGAAAATAATATTGCGCTCACTACCAGTGCATGTGGCACGCAAGAACCAAAGACAGAACTGAGTGAAGCGCGATTTGTTTTCCGCATTGCCCATGTACAACAAGTGTCCTTCCGCCTGAACAACACTAGGCATTTTAACACCAAACCATGAACCAGTGGGCATAGATGTAGATGGGAAATGCATCATGGGCGGCCATGGTCGCGTTAGTGAGCGTGTTCCGTGCCGAAGATCAAAGTTGCACAAATTTGACGTCACGATATATGTGATGATTTGTTGGATTACGACTGTGACTCCCATGTCACCAGCCAACGTGTTTTCGTTGAGCGGCCACATCTTAATGGGTTTATTTGTTGTTCGGTACATCGCGCAAGCCACTCCAAAATTGGCAGCACCCGAAAGAATACCAGCTCCAAAGGTGTGCATAACAAACAGGTAGAAAATTTGCTGCGGACGAAGCGGACCCAAAGACACCCATTCTTTCCAACTGCTCGAGCGCTTCGACACCACACCTGTCGATTCATACGGTGCAGCAAAACACAAATGCTTGTCCTGCGGCACATAAAGTCCAGCATCTTTCTCAATCTGACGCTGCGCGTCACCACTGGGACTCATTGTGTCCTGCAGGTGTTTGGAAACGACCAGTGAGCGCGTGGCTCACGCGGTTCGAGTGTGGCACGCGCACGTAATCCATCAAGTCGGAGCCTACAGTCACGTGATAACTCTTGTCGCAAAGACCAGCTTGCTGTGTGTGTGACAAGGTTGGATCTATCAGGCGAGCCGGGGGAAGTGCGTACAAAGTTCGTATGGCATATCAAGGAAACAGGATGATAAGTTAGTGAGGAATCATGGCTAAACAGGGGCAATGTCAGAATCTTTACTGGCGAATGAATAATGTTGATGCTGGTGGATAGCCTTGAACTCTTGCATCATGTCGAAAGGAGAACAGCCCTCTTCTAAGTGTAAATCAATTAATGGGCGTAGCTGTGTTATACATTCAAGCATCTGGACAAGGGTGAGGGATGACAGTTAGCATATATGATAAAGAGCAACCTGAAATACGAACATTCACAAAAGGGACCATCTCTGGTGGAAATCCATGGCCGTCAAGGACTCTGAGCGAGCTGAGTCGCGGTCTGGGAAGGAAGAACTGCGGCAGAGGTTCGCAACAAGACTCGCGATCAGAGTAAGAATACATTAAAGGCAAACTAAGATCCATGCATTGTTCTTGTCCGTTTGAAAGCTGAGGCGAGTCCATGTGAATCTTTTTTGAGGGACGTTCGTCGGAGCTGGACTCGGAAGAATCTTTGTCTCGTTTCATAGTTTTGCCATATTCTAAGATTTGTTTCACAACTTTTGGAGGTATCTCTCGCGTTTCAAGATACCCCATCATTTCATCAAATGGTACATACATTCGCTTCGCTAGCGTACTGAAGCAAAGGTACTGTATTCGCAGGTTCGTGTGTAGTTGAGCAACGAGTCCATCAGCATTTCCGCGGACACCTGGGGGAGCTGGTACATATTGTACTTTGGTATAAGGTGTCAAGAGAGCACGAAACATGCCGACCATATGGCACTGCCACCCATTTTCATATACAATCATAAGCAACATATGGTTTGATTCCACAATGTGGGTGGTGTGTTTGTCCACACAGGGTTCAGGAAAGCTCGACTCATACGAGCCTTGGGGCGGTGGTGGTGGATGTGATGGGTCACAAGCATACTCACGCATTTCTGTAAATTGCATACGCATCACACGCATGCTGTGAGTTGCGCAAGACGAGAAAAAGTATGGTAGAAATTCGCATGCGATGTCGAATTTTTGCCTTTGCTTTGTATCTTCATTCATCATAAGCATGCGCATTGTGCCAGTGGGAACATAGTATTCATCAAACATTTGTTTCCAATAACTCAAATCCAGTCCCTTCTCAGTAGCGGGCATGAGCTTTCCAAAATACAGAATAATTCGGTCTTTTGCAACTCCAGGTAAGAAATGGCCGGCCAACTCTGGGCAGTATCCGGGCCTTGTAGCTACATCGACAAGTTCACTTGAGTTCCCTGTCATGGGTACCTGAGGGGAGCCTGTCATCGATGCCAATGTCGGACGCTCCGTGTTGTGACACGCTTCCTCTTTTAACGGATCATGTCAGGTACTTGTTTTCCACTAAAAAGATTTGTCGCGCTCAAAATTTTGGGGTAATGGGATTTATGCATTTATTGACACAAATGAACGACTATCATCCCATACACGTTGATGTCCTTACCTATGCTTGTTGGCCCCCACAATTAATTTTCTTTTACATCCGACGTCATTCCATCTATCCCTACGGGCTCCATATCATACATATGGAGCAGCGGCCGACATCGGAGGGGCGCCATATGAATCATACATGCCACCGGGAGGAATGGCGCCAGCGTTCACTGCTGCATCTGTAGGTTGAAATAGCATGCCCAACTCCTGAACGATTTGAGCAGTTTTGTATTCTAGGAGGGAAAGAGCCGTGTCGACGATTTCAGCCGGGTGTAGACTTCCCACAGATTCGACGTCGAAGTAAAATCTCGAGGCCTGCAAATTGGGATCGAAAAGCGCACCCTCTGCAGGCGGTTCTTCCTCCCGCGCATTCTTGCTCTCGGGCCATTCTTTTTTCGCGTCGAACTCGTACCACAATGTAGTATGTCGTAACGTATTGTGCGGATCATACTCAAACCCAACGGCAGACACAGGGGACCATTTTGCATGTTCTTTGGCAAATCCCTTTCGAGCAATGCACCGAGCTTTGATGTGCTGCCCTTTGCGCAGTTGCACGATCACCACGCCATTCGCATTGGGGTCGTCCTGTCCTACAGGCTTTCCAAAGTCTGGATGCCGTGGAGCTACAGGCCCGAAGACTGATTCATCAGAATACATATTCGCAATCGTGTTGCTGCGGATCAAGTCTTTCGATGTCACGAGCATTGCTCCGCGATCTGAGGTGCAAAGCGCATCCAATGAAAGTTCCACAGAGCATCGATCACATCCATCTTCACACGAACACTCGCGCTGATCAATAAGTACTTTAGCCGTATCCATGCTCAAGAGCGGAATCATTCCAAGCCTGTGTGCAAGAAACTCGTCAGGAAGGACAGTCGTGTTGATAGTGATTTCTACCATATCAATTGCTTTATTGTCAGCACACGTGCAGTCAAACGTACCGACAGTGGGCACATCTGCAATGAGAGTTCGACGAAGAGAATTTGCGAAACTTATCTATCAGTGGCACTGCTCATCAATACAACGTACCTAAGGTCGCAGTTCTCCAGGATGAAATCTGCATGCGAATTGTTGATCTCGCGAATAACCACATTCGGCGCTTTATCTTGCGCGAGATTCGCGCCATGGTTTGGCAGCGCCATGGCCTGAGGCGCATACATGAGGTACGATTGTAGGAGTGAGGGAGCGTAAAGCCACTGCCGTGCACCTGTCCTTTCTTACGGATCCAACAAGCGCTCCAAACACACGCGAGCGTATTGCGATCGAGTTCTAGTAGGCGGCAGGCGCGAATAGACAAATCGGATCTCGAATTACATAATACTGACTAGAAATTGTCTACATCCGCTTCACTCTGGACCTCCCTTCCAAGATAAATGGAGCCGCAAGTGAGTGATTGTTTTAGGTCCAACGAGTGAGAGCTCTTCGTGTATCACCACGGATGCTAGAGCAGATTTTACGCCGCCACCAGCGGCTCCTGGTCGGTCTGGCTGTCTTTATGGTGGTAGTCATTGTTTCGACGTATTCTTCGACATCTTCGTGGGGATCAAACCACGTACAAAAACATCTGAAGAAGATCCCCAAATTCTTTTGGAACCAGACATGTCCGCCGTTGTCACCGGCTATGCAATATGGTGACCACACTTACAAGTTTATGAGTAACATAAAATCAGTCGAAGAACTGAGCAAATTCGCTGTGAAGGATCAACACGGCAATTACTTCCCGCCAGATTATAACCCCGCAGAAGTTAATCGAGCTCCTCGTGCCAAAGCTGCTTTCATTTCACTGGTTCGGAACTCTGAGCTTGGCTCTCTCAAGGAGAGCATGTTTGATTGTATGTCATTTCATCACTGGGCGGCCATTGTCTAACGACAGTTGAGTATCGGTTTAATCGGAAATTCAATTATCCCTGGCTTTTCTTGAACGATGAGCCTTTCACGGACGAATTCAAGCAAGGTGTCCGGAAGATGACTCGTGCACCGGTTTATTTCGGCTTGGTTCCAAAGGAACACTGGAGTTACCCAAGCTGGATCGACCAGGAGAAGGCGGCTAGAGAACGAGAGAAGATGGGAGAACAAGGTATTATTTACGGCGACTCAGAGTCGTACCGTCACATGTGCCGTTTCCAAAGTGGCTTTTTCTTTGAGCATCCACTCACGTATGAGCTTGGACTTGAATACTACTGGCGTGTCGAGCCTGGTGTGCATCTGACATGTGATGTGGACTTTGATCCTTTCGTATTTATGCAATTAAACAACAAAGCGTATGGCTTCACCATTAGTGTCCACGAATTTGAGGATACAATCAAATCTCTCTGGCCTGAGACAATCAAGTTCGTTCTGAAGCATCCCGAATACATTGCACCTGATAATGCGCGGCATTTCGTACTGCAGGAAGAGCGCGATTTCGCGGAGACAGAATACAATCTGTGTCACTTCTGGAGCAACTTTGAGATTGGTGACCTGCGCTTCTTCCGCGGGAAGCAGTACAAGGAATACTTTGACCATCTTGACAAAGCGGGTGGCTTCTTTTATGAGCGCTGGGGCGATGCGCCTGTGCACAGCATTGCTGCTGCGCTCTTTCTGAACCGATCACAAATCTACCACTTCGAAGACATTGGCTACTACCATGCTCCATGGGGCCATTGTCCATACAATCGGGAGAAGTTTCACGATAATGGGAAATGCTCCTGCAACCCAGAAGAGTCATTTGACCGAGATGGATGGTCCTGCACGGCTCTATGGTGGGAAACGTCCTATGAGGGTGATCCTGTCTAGTGCCATGCGGCATTCTGTAATGGTGCATCTACGAATGATTGAGAGGTAGTGAAGTAAAGTACCCGATGCACTATGACATGCAACGTTTCGTAGATCTGTCGACGGAGCGGGGATGTGTAGTTTTAGATTGAGGATTGATGTAAATCGAGTACAGATGCACCAATGAGTGGGTTATAGTCTACTCCCGCAGACACGTTTATCTGCATGCAGGTCTTTAGTCGTCTCTGGGACCTCCACTGAAAGTCCATGTCACGATTCTCCAGATGGTAGATTCTTCACCATCATTGCCCATGTTGGAGATCATTTTACGGCGACCGCAGCGCCTACTGGTGCTCTTGGCCATCGTCATGGTCATTATAGTCATATCTTCATATGGATCTATGTCTTCTTGGAATGCTGAAAAGTTTCAGAACCAGATCAAACATATCCCGAAATTCTTCGGGAATCACTCCTGTCCGCCAGTTCCAGTTCGTGACGCGTTTGCTGACTCGACCAAGTTCATGAGCAACGTCACATCTATTGATGATCTTGGCCGCTATGCAACTAAGGATCATGTCGGGAACTATTTCCCTCCCGAATTTAATCCGGCCGATATCAACAAAACCCCGCGCGCGAAAGCTGCGTTCATCACCCTGATTCGCAACTCAGAGCTGGATGACATGCGTCAGAGTATGATGGATGTCGAATTTCGCTTTAACCGCAAATACAACTATCCGTGGGTTTTTCTGAACAACAAGCCATTCACTGCGGAATTCAAGCAGGGCGTGAAACAAATGACAAGGGCGCCTGTGTACTTCGGAATTCTGCCGGAAGAGCACTGGAGCTACCCAAGCTGGATCGATCAAAATAAAGCGGCAGCAGCGCGTGCAAAAATGGAATCGGAAGGGATCATCTACGGAGAATCTGAGTCGTACCGTCACATGTGCCGCTTCCAGAGTGGCTTTTTCTTTGAACACCCGTTGACATATCAACTAGGCCTCGAGTACTACTGGCGAGTGGAGCCGGGTGTTCATTTGATGTGTGATATTGACTTTGACCCCTTTTTGTTCATGCAGATGAACAACAAAGCGTATAGCTTCACGCTCACGCTTCCTGAGTACGATGCCACCATTCCTACGCTTTGGGACGAGACGATGAAGTTTATGAAACGACACCCAGAGTACCTGGCGCATGACAGCGCACAGCGTTTCATCACTGACCAGGACGGTCTTGAAGGCTCCCGTTACAACCTATGCCACTTCTGGAGCAACTTTGAGATTGGTGACCTGCGCTTCTTCCGCGGGAAGCAGTACAAGGAATACTTTGACCATCTTGACAAAGCGGGTGGCTTCTTTTATGAGCGCTGGGGCGATGCGCCTGTGCACAGCATTGCTGCAGCTCTCTTTCTGAACCGATCGCAGATTTATCAATTTGAAGAAATCGGATACTATCATCCTCCTTGGGGTCACTGTCCTGCGAATCGGAAAAAGTATCACGACAATGGAAAGTGCAGCTGCAATCCTGAAGATTCCTTTGATCGGGATGGCTATTCATGTATGCCCAAGTGGTGGTCTGTCTCTGTCGAAGGTGAGCCTTCTCCATAGGTAATTGGGTTTCACAGTAGTATTTTCCCAAGACTCATACCTACTTTGGCTTGGTATAGTCGCCGCGCCACTTTTTTTCTAGCTCTCGTTCCTTGTAGATTGTTCGAATAAGGTTGGACCAAGTCCCTAGGACGGACGTGGCGACTCCTCAACGAGTGGAGGCGCTCTCCTACGCGTGCACAACTGCAGTACAGTCCTATTGTAAGCTCGTACTGTGCGGGCAACGATGAGGTTGGACGGCACGACAGGAAGTTCATGGGATGCAGCCGAACAGGCGGCATTTTTACGTGCCATATCTATGTACCGACCGTTAGGTTTTCACCGACATTTCCACATGGTGTCTGTTCTGCATGCTCTAAGTCAGTCGCCAAATATGTCAAGTACGCTGGAGATAGATGGCCATCTTTGGAACAAGCTCGGCGAATACTATGATGTAAATGAACTCAATAAACAGGAAGAGAATGGTGGTGATGAAAATCATACCCCTCATTGGATGCGCGATTATGAAGGGCTCCAAGACATGTTGCGAACGAATGAACGAGCTCGTACACGGCTGGTTCATGGCTTGGACAAAGAGGAGTTCGCATTGCAGCCGTTCATGTCCTTCGAGCCATGGATGGAGGTACGCCGTGTTGCACCGACAGGCGATCATGAGAGTCAAAGCGATGTGCCACAGTCTGTGGTGCCGCCGTCGTCGGACGATGACCTAACTGATGCCGACTCTGAATCCAAGACTGACGAACGAGAGATGCGGTCCTCGGCCAACCACCCACCGCGTCGTAACCGACGAAAGCGTGCGCATACAGAGGATGAACAAATGCCTGAATCGCAGAAAGATGGTGCTGCTGCTGCTGCACCCGTCTCAGCAGCCACTGGTGTGAGCACTCGAGCTGGCAAGCGAAGACGCAGTACAAAAATGGACGACGAAAGTGCTGATTCATATTCTAGACCCATAACAACTCGGCGACAGCAGCGCCAGATCGAGGAGCGGTCTGCTGAAGACGCAGCGGAAGCAGCAGCAGCTACAAGCACAACAGGTGCCACAATCGGCACTACGAGCACGTCAGCGGGCGGTGCGCATGGCGGAACGGTATCGTCTTCGGCCGGAACGACAGACGAGGTGGCCGGCTCAGCGAACACGCCTCGTGCATCACGCTCTACATCTTCACGAAGGAGCTCTACCGCGTCTGCGAGATCACAGGCAAACAGTGCTGGATCATATGCGTCACCGACGCCTAGCACACGTTCTTCACGGCCACGGCGACTGTAGATCGTCAGAAAGCGCATGAGACATTGTTGGTCTCGCGAAGTAACAACACACTTGTATACAAAAGCACAGACAGATCATGTTGGCAACTACGAAAAATGAGAAGCAGAATTGATGGAGATAAAGTGAGGCTGAGTATGAGAAAGAGAAGAGAGATGGGGAGGGGGGGGCAAGAAGCACGAAGGATCAGGGCACGAACAGGTCTTGACACGTCGCAAGCCAGTCATCGTGATTCCTCACACACAAATCAGTACTCCATCAGTCAAGGTGTGCCAGTGCACAAGCCTTGTCGAACAAGATGAGGCACGCGTCATCGGAGGCTGCACTGGCAAATACGTTTGCAAGAATCGTCTCGCGGTTTTCGGCGACCACAACATAATATACGGCCATAAATGCTCGGTACCATTCACGGACCCACCACACTTGCCAGGTACAGCTGTCAGGCTCGTCTTGGATTGACACATGTGCCTTGTCCTGCAAGAACAGCACAAGCCTAGAAAGGATCGTGACGAGAACTTTCCGTTGCTCCAGCAGCACGGCATCGAGATGAACTTGCGCTTCTTCCATAGACGAAGACGCCGGATGACGTGCTAATTCGGTGGATGTGGCCGATGCAGCCGCTGCTTGATTGTCATCTGCGCGACGACGAAGATCCTGCACGCGGCGCGTGAGCTGATTCACTCGGCCCATGACCTTGTCCATTGTGAGGCGCAGCATAGCCCACCAATGGAAGGAGCTCCAGTCACGATGTGTGCCGCCCCATTCTGGCACGCGAGTGGCAGCGACATCGAAAGGCGATGAGGGAGCCGCTGACTCCTCTTCATCGCTACGGTCTGTGTCGCGCTGTGCATCGTCAGCGAACACAAACGTCACTACATCCACGGGCTCGACAATCCGGTACTGCAGTAGTTTATCGCACACAATCAGGATCCACTGCGGCGAGTGTGTCCAGAAAGCAGCTGTGCTTTGAAGAATCGCAACACGCGCTTCTGGCGTCTGAGAGAGAGAGCGCAGGAGTTCATGGTATCTCTCAATTACATTCAATAGATGCGAGAAACTCCGACTGCCTGCATACAAGAGTGTTTGGATCGCCATGTCGAGCACTAGGCGTTCGGCCTCTGCTGGCGAGTCCACAAAGCGTGCCTCATCATCGGTGTCTGGGACATCCGTCGCCGGTGCCAAGATGCTTTGCTGGAAGCTTTGCAGATCTGCCTGCACCACATGAACGTTTGCCTTGGCTTTGATGGATTGGAACAGTTGCTCGGCCATCGCACGGTGCGGGCTCGAGGCTTGCGTGTATCTTGGGCTTGGAGCAGGCTCATGCGGCGGCAAGATGTATGTCTCCATATCAGGCGGCAGCGTGCCTTTGATGCGGTCATAGTATGCAAGACGCACCTCTAGCTCCACAATTCGACGCGCCAAAGCACGGCGTGGATGCGCCCATGGAAGTGTCATGTCGTCAGCCCACTCGTTCCAAGCCCAGGTGAACTTGAAGTTGCTCAAGTGCACACTGAACCAATCGGCCACGCGACGGAGCACTTCAGCATGCACGAGCCCGTCGCCACACGCAGCGTAGAACCGACGAATCGTGCGCCCAATGGACGGAGCAACCTGCTGCGGAGCTAGTGTCACAATCTCGCGCATGAGCGACGAGTAGTACAGCTCCAGCTGTGGCGGTTTCGGCAACAAAAGCATCGTTGACAACGCTTCCTCCAACAGTACATCTTCCAAAATCCACTCGCCGGTGCTGCCGGCCTCGCGACTTTCCTCGTTGACAACGGGCTCACCAAACAAGCCACAGGAAGCCGGTACGCGTCCGCCGAATGTGCCACGACGCAGCCAGTGCGGAAGCATCAACAGCACATGCGCACACTCTTTTCGATTCACCACGTACAAGTCCATGAGATCCTGCACGATGCCTCGAAGTACAACAGACTCGGCACTGCCCACAGCTGGTACACTCGTGCCAAACCAACGTGCCGCCGAATCAATCGTGGGTGTGCCGACTCTTGCACGCACGACATCGATCATGCCTTTGCCCGTCTGCAGCTGCTTTGGTGGAGCGAGCAGATCATCCTCCAGCTCATCGTACACAGTACTGCGGACTGGCGCCACGTGCAGATCTGGCAAGGTCCAGACGCGTTGCTCGGCTGGCACAGGACTGGTCGCAGCAGTGATCTCAGGACTCAGCAGGTCACACGCGCTTGCGATGCATGCTACACGCGCATATGCATTTTCTTTCATCCCGCTCAATGCGCGCACGCGGTCCAAAAAACCCTCTTCTGCCAGGAAGTCGTGTCCTTGGCCGACCACATGAAACGGCGACTTGAGCTCATCAGGCGATGAGCGACGACGTTCAGCATAGGCAACGATACCATCCACTATTGTATGTAGCTCCTCTTTTGCACTTGGCAACGCCTCTAATGCGCCTGGCTCTGGCTGGAGAAGATCCGTTCCTCCACGACAGACTGCCTCGATCACACAGTCAGCGGCGTGATCCGCAACGTCACGCGCGACGCCGTCACTAGAAAGCACACCAACAAAGGCGCTGAGTGTGCGCCGAAGTGATGCTGGCGACACGATGCTTAACGGGGCCAAGGCCACAAGCACATGCAAGACCAAACGCGCATTGCGCCAGTAGTGCGCATCAACGTCCTGGCCAAACATGTGCACGAGATGGTCCAGCACTCGAATACCGAGCGTTTTGTTGTCAGGATCATTTAGTGACTGTGTTGAGGGCGCTAGCACGAGGTGTGCAATCAACGCGGCCGTCAAAGCAGTCTTGTGCGGTTGTTCTGTCGCCATGATGCGAAAGGCCGACAGGACTGCAGCTGGAAACTCCTGCGCCTGCTCCTCGAGCCACGCACACACTTTAGGAATCTCAGCTACACTGTCGAACTGCTCGACATGTCCGAGCTGGAAAAGCGACTGGTGGACGCGGCGCGTCACATCTATCTGGTGCATGCGAGCTGGATCCGGTGGCGGTCCATACGACCCGCCGCCAAACGGAGGCGCAGAGACATGGCGGGCATCACCACCATGTCGAGGACCTCGATGACCTCCGCGGTGTCTGCCCCATCCGCGTCGCCCTCCGTGCCGCGGTTGATCCGTACGTCCATCCCAATGCTCACGTCCGTCGTGCACCATCGTAGCAGACAGCGACGTCGCAGGAGTGGCTATATTATTATGTCAGCGTATGGTGGACCCCCGCCCCTACGGCTGCCACGCACCAGTGCTAGGCTGCGTTCTCGCGCTGCACGCAGGGACAGTTAGGTGGGAAAGAGCCTTTTGGGTGCCTGCCGCTGCTGCCGCGTCATGTGGAGGACGGTAGGCATGTAACAAATCAGCGCGTGCCTTTGGCTGGGCCAATCTACTACACTGTAGCCAACCCTATTTGTTGCCCTCGTCACTAAAACCAAAGCGAAAGACGACGACGACCTTTCAAAGTCACTGCCAGCGGCGTCCTGCCACAGCCCATCGGATCCCTCAACCGTGGCACGGCTTAGCAATTGTGTGAGCATCGATCTACACCCTGTCGTATCTTAGCAACGATGTCGTCAACCGCCAAACTTCGCGCGTGCTTGCGATGTCATTTTGCGCAGACTGCAGCGGAATTCCATGCTAAGGGCTGTCCCAATTGCCAAGATATGCTTGATGTATGTGCTCTACACGGTCGCAATGCTAACGGACGACAGATGCAAGGCAGTCAGGAGCGAGTCGCTGATTTTACTACCTCGAACTTCGATGGGCTTATATGTATGCTGCGCCCTGAGGAAAGCTGGGTTGCAAAGTGGCAACGCATTGGTGCGTAAAGGAGCCACAGAGACTCATGTCTAACCACACACAGAGAAACGCATGGTAGGCCTCTATGCGGTGAAAGTCGTAGGCCGGCTCCCCGAGACTCAAGACTAGTGTCTAGGCTTCGTCGGGATACCAACCAGACAAGAAGCAAAGCTCTATGCTGACTGAGTAGGGATTGTACTGTACAACAATATTGGTTAGGATGCTTCACTCGGCAACAAAGTGTGAATCTTGCCTAACAGCTGATCCACCCGTGACTCAATAGCATCAGCCACTTGGTGTGCACGATCGAGCTGCTCCATGATTCTGTGAATCGAGTCGGGATCTGATGAAACGCCTTGCTTATCGAGAACCTCGAGCTCATCGAGCAAGCCAGTTAAGGTATCACTCGGAGGTTCGGATGTTGCTGTTGCAACGGCCGGAGCAACCTCAGCGCCGCCATTGCCATCAACTCCTTCCTTACTTGTCTGATCCCCTGACGTGGAAGGCCCATCCAGGGTCGTACGACCAAGAGCTTCCGCCAGCATCGCAGGAATAGAATGTGAATGTGACTGACATGTCGATATTGAGGGCGGCGACGATGACGAGGTCGACGGCTGAGACGGTTGAGACGCCAGTGGTACCTTTTGTTCTGGTCCAGATTCCCGCTGCACATGACCTGCGTGTTGCTGCGGCGCTTGTTCTGACACTTGGATGTGGTGGGGCACGGAGGGACTCGACCCAATCTGCCGAACCCAGGCGCCTATCGCCCCAAGGTAGCCTTCGTGGCGCAAAAAGTATGCACGGCGACGGCCCCGACTCCAGAACCGGATAGCATAGGAGAGCGTCGCAATCGTTGCTTGATGTCCTCGAATAAAGCAACCACCAAAATAGATACGATCAAGCTTGTACTTTTCCGCATTCATATGTGCAATCTGCCCAATGTTGTTGCTAATGGCATACAACAGACTGCGGCAAATATCCTCCTGGCGAAAACGAGCGCGACGCCGCTCCGAGGCAGTACGCGGTGCCTCATCGGTAGTGTCAGGCGACGCACTGCGGCGATCCCAACGAAAGACCTTGCCGAAACTCGAGGCAATGGTCGAGGCCTTGAGGCCCAGGTGATCCAAGCCGACGGGCCCGTAAATATCTCCGACCAGCATGTCGACATGGCTGTTGTCACCACGAGCACACAACTCTAACATCTCGTCAAAGTTTTGGGCATCTGTGAGCAGCCCCAACAGACCCCATAACGTGCCGCCCCCCAGACTGGTGCCACTGACTCGTTCAAATTGGCCAAACTCATCGATCTTGAGAATACTTACACCTGAGCCAATATTCACCAACAGGCACGGCAGTTTCGGCTTGGGAGTGCTTTCAAACATGGGCGCATACAGCGGCGGACTTGGGCTGGGTCGTGGAAGATCTGCATCTGCATTGGGCAGAAGACTCGAGTCGCCTCGCGGCAGCTGCGCTGCATTTTTCGGAAATGATAGGTCCATATCATCCACCAATGTATCTGAGAACCAGTAGACCTCCTCAGGAATGAGTGTCATAAAGTTGAGGCCTGTAATGAGGCATTCCATCTCACCTTCTCGCTGCACTTCCACACCCAACTCATCCTTGAACCGCTGGTAGAACAGGTGCGCTCCACCACCAGTGGCCATGATCTTCACACTCTGTCGCACCTCCTCCACGGTTACATTGTTCGCCAAAGCGCTGCGCTCAATAAGTTGACGGAGAAAAGCCATACATGCATCCATGTTACTGGATTCGAACTTGGTAAAATTGAGACGGCCGCCAGGAAATTGCTCAGGTAAACAACGACCACGCAAGCTTGTTGGATGAAATGACAGCGAGTCGTACACAGCTGAAGTCGCTTGTGTAGGCTTCTGTGACTCCTGCTCCAAGATGCCTGATTCTTGAGCACGAGCCGATGCAGCAGGAGTAGCATCTGGACTCGTTTCACATGAAGGTGTCGTGGGGGCACACGTGAAATAAACAACTTTCGCGAGTGAGCCGCCCACATCTACAGCAATATGCGACACATGTTCAACATGATTTGGAAGATAGATATCGTGTCCATCGCGCCTCGACTCGTGCTTATTCTCATCTTCCTGATCCAAGATACGGGCTCCATGCGTGCGCATGAAGATATCGACCGGCACAACTTCCGGTGGCTGCAGCATGGCCAGAACGTTCGTGACTCCCTACCACTCTCGCTGTCTTTCTTTCTCTCCCCTTCACACAGACACTTTCGCTCTCAACGCGAGGCAAGCCGCGATGACGTGATCTGAAATTTCCACCACCTTGAGGCGCTCGTTCCAATGTGGCGGCCGCATTCACTACCGGCCCCAAGGGACATGAACCTCCAGTCCCTGCTACATTAGTCAGAGCCACGTGAGACACCAGCCGCCTGGCTGATCTGCGAATGGCGTCCGTGGCCGCAAAGACCCAGAGCAAGCAAGCCTGTGAGTTTGACGGCCGACACTTTCGAGCCAGTTGTCTAGCTCCTTGCTCTCTCACTTGTCCTGACCGGCTCGCGCGGCGTGCGGCACACTATGTCTGGATACAAATACGATGAGGAGGGCAGTCAATTCATGACGTTTGTTTTGACGTCTGCCCTTGCCTTCCTGGTGCCGTACACGTACCGCACCATGCGCCCGAAGCATGACTCAGGTACGCCGTTTCCAGCCAGTTTCAGCCCGTCTTGTGTGCCTGTATCATATACTGACATCTGCAGCGGCTGTTCAAGGCTGGCTTGACCAGCGTGGTCATAAAGTCGGTGTTGTCAAGCACATGATGAAGTCCTCACCTGTGTACACGCTGATGCGTGGGGCTATTCTCGTGTGTGGCTGGGCAGTTGTGGTCTATCTATTCCGACGCGTCCTAGAAGCAGCCAAGAACTCGGAGCTGAATTTGTATGATCCGTTTGCAATTCTTGGCATCGCAGCTTCAGCAACGGAGCGCGAAATTCGCCGTCGCTACCGCCGTTTGAGTCTAGAGTTTCATCCTGACAAGGTCGGCAGTGTGTCAAACAAAACGAAGGAACAGATCGAATCGCACTACATTGAGATTACCAAAGCATACAAAGCGCTTACAGATGAGGTCACGCGTAAAAACTACGAGGAGTATGGCCATCCTGATGGCCGACAAGAGATGTCAATGGGCATTGCCCTGCCGACATGGATCGTCGACAGCAAGCACAATGTGCCGGTTCTTCTCATGTACGGACTGGTCTTTGGTGTAGGACTTCCCCTGCTCGTTGCTCGATGGTGGTATGGCACGCGTTCACGTACAAAGGATGGTGTACTGAATGCCACTGCGCTGTCGTTCTTCTTAAAGCTCAAGCCGGACGTCTCGGCGAATGGCATTCTTCTCATGATGGCTCAGTCAGAGGAACTTTCTCGCGATCTGGTCGGCCGCTTGTCTGCGTCCGATATGCCTGCGTATGAGCAACTCGAGAAAAAGACCATCGATGCGTATCGTGAGCTACGTGGCTCAGACCTCGTGCCTGAGCACGTGCCTGTGAATGTCCGACGTGCCTTGGTACTCTTTACTGCGTATATGTACCGCATTGAATCTGGCAATCTGCATGTTGAAACGATCAAATACGACATTGGCTACTATGCAGAGAAACTGCTCAGGAGCTTGATGGCCATGAGCACTGCGCACAGTCGTCTGAATCAAACGAATGTGATTCGCGATATGCTTGCGCATGTGGTTCAAGCTGTGCCTCTAGATGGTGGACGTGTGTCGGAACTGCTTCAGCTCCCGCATATGACGCTGCACCTAGCAAAGAAGCTTTGCTCAATAGAGCCTGTTGCAAAGTTGGGCTTGCAGGGTCTGTGGAAAGTGCCGGAAGCGGAACGCCACGCCTTGCTTGTGGGGGTCAAAGACGGTATGAGCGAGGAGCAGTACCGTACCTGCATCCGTGCAGTGGGTGAATGGCCGCGCATTGAGCTGGTCGATGCATACTATACAGTCATTGGAGAGGAGCGCGTGAGTGCAGGGTCACTTATGCACCTCGTGTTGAAGCTGCGTCTTCTGTCGATGAAGCGTGATGGATCGATTTTGCAGAATGGGCGTCGGTTGGATGCACGCGACAAACGTGATGATAACGTACGCTCCGGTTTGACGGAAACAGAGACTATTAGTGAAGCTAATGCAGGTCGTGAGCCGATGGGCTATGTGCATGCACCATACTTCAAGGAAGAACGTTCACCAGGTTGGTTCATGCAGATGGGCGATCCCAAGTCGGACCACTTGATCATGTCACCGACACGGTTCGGTGAACTGAGTGTTTCGCAGCTACGTGTTGTCACAGCGCCCATTGTGGCTCCACCGGAGCCGGGTATCTACACATTCCAAGTTGAAATCAACTCCGACTCGTATCTTGGATCAAAAGCCGTCAAGGTTATGAAATTGAACGTGTCGGAGGCTGTAGCGCCCAATGAGGACGAAGAAGATGAAATTTCTGACCCAGAAGAGGATACCATTGCTGGTCAGATGGCGCTTATGCGGGGTGAGCGTGTGAAGCGATCGAATGTTGTGTACCAAGAGGACGATGACGATGACGATGATGATGAGGAGGAGGAGGACGACAACGACGACGATGATGATGACAGCGATGAAGATGAAGATGATGACAATGATGACGATGACAGTGATCGCGATGGGAAGAACAAGGGACGGGCAAGTCTGAGCAAGGATAGTGACTCCGATTCAGATTAGTTCACAAGCCATGCTATATCGTATGGTCCTCTCTTTAGATGAGTTCTCTTGTGCGTCCTAATTTCTTCTCTATGTTAGCACTATGAATTGTTACCCCCAAACTGTTGCTGAATACTCGCTTGGTTTCTTGCACGTCCTGCGGCACGTTTTCCGGACTGGAACCGATCATACATCTGGCGCGCGACGGTTTCGGAACGATCGCCCCATGCATAGCTTAGAAATGGCGTACCGTCTGCATTAGGTTGTGGAGGCTTGGGCCAAGTCATGATCTGTGAATACAAGCATAGTTTCGAGAGTGCTGCGGGCGACGCTGATGCACGGGGTGTTGTTGCCGCTGACGAATCTGGGGCGACTAAAGCCCGTAAGGATGTATTCATAGGAGGAACTTCGCAAGCTTCGAAATGATCGTCTCGCCATGCAAATTCACTCACAGACGGACCAGACCCCATCCCAGGTCGGTCATCACAGCACAGCCACAGCTTGGGCGCCCCTGAAAGATCCCCGCCGGAAGCCTCTGGCACCAGCGATACGTCAAGGATCGGTGCGTTCATCCGACACGTGACAATGACAGGCAAAGCCGGCGTTGATCGATCCTTCGTGAGATGATCAAGCGGCACAACAAAGACAGCACGGGCGCCCTCAATGCATACGAGCAACCAATCGCGATCGTCCGAAATAAAGTGTGAAAGGTGGTGAATCACGAGCGAGGGTTGCGAATCGGCAGTGGACGAATTGCATTCTTGGTGCACATCGGATTTCTGCCGCTTGGTCTCCGGCTCTGTCTTATGTGGGTCAAACACAGTGTCTTTCGCCGCCAGATTCCCTGCATCTTTCTCTCGACGTCTCTCGATGGCCGCATCCACAGTGACATGCTCGAGCAACGCGTGTACATCCAAATGAACGGTTGCATGGAGACGGTACTTGCCATCAGCATGGCAACACCATACACGTAAACAAGCACCGCCATCACTCGTCACAAGCACTGGTTGGGATGAACATGGCAAGCCAGCGCGACTTGCACGATCAGCAGGTACCACAGTCAGGGCACCAACACAACTGCGTGAGCCGAGGAGATACTGTTCCACAATATGCGCGGCACGTCGAGGGCCCCAGCGTGAAATCCTAATATGTTCGTCACGATCACATGTCACAATGCTTTTAGGCGATGTTTCATGGTCCCTGAGAAATGCCAGGCAAGTTACCATGCTAACATGACCGAGTTTGGGCTGCAATGTCTGGTCGTCCGTGTCCGCATCTGCGACAATAGCAGATGGTTCTTTTTGCTGCGGCTGCTGTTGTTGTGGCTGATCTAACATATATCTTGATGGATCGATTTCAAAACTCCAAACATCACCGAACTTGTCGGCCACAATGATTTCGTCGTCCTGGACCCATTGCATGGCGGCTGTTCGCTTCGCAAGGCGTTGAACAAGCACCTCTTGGCCGTATGCTACATTCGATGTATCCCATACTCGAAGCACTTTGTCGTCTGATGCGACTGCCACGTATGTTTCACGCGGTGATATAGCACATAGTCTAGGAAATCCTGCCAGTGATACCGGTGCAACGGATGGATCTACACACGCGTCCAACGCGGCTAGGCGCTCGCCTGTGCGGACGTCGTACAGGAGAATATTTCCGCCAGTAAGAGCAACCAAGTACTTTTTCGATGCAGCAATCGCATGGACTGGCAAAGCCGCCAGAGAATCGCCGTTGCTCATTATATATTCTGGGACAACACTTGCAAGTTTAAAGCGTACAAGACGCACTATAGAAACGTGTTGGGTGGAATCGCGCGGCCAGTGGACGACAAGAAAACTTGGGTACACGCTTGCACTGCATGTATGGCCGCGTCCAGCCCATTTGCGTTGCTTCATCCACTCGATACCGCATGGCCAGCGACACCAGCTAAACAACTACGCTTGGCTTGACGTAGTTCTCATCGTCGTAGGTAATGCATTGGAAGACCAAGTTTTTTCTTTCTTTCAGCATCCATGTAGTATCCTACACGCTATGAACAGGATTATTCATCGTCAGTGTCGGGTTCACGCTCGCCACCATACTGGAGCCAGCGGTTCAGACGCAAGCGACGGCGTTCTTCTTGAGCCTTCTTCTCATTTCGCGTCATCTTCTTCTTGCCCTTCTTTGCCTTCAATTTCGACATGTCTTCATCGTCACTAGGAGCAGCACTCGCCGGAGCACTTGGTGCAGCACTTGCAGGAGCACTGGGCGCTGCACTGCCTGGCGCACTGGGCGCCGCGCTGTTCGGCTCAGTGCCGGCCGGTGTATTGGGGTTGGAGTCGGCAAAGTTCTCGCTGGCAATGTCGGTGCGCATCTTCGATACTATGCGACCATTCTCCACGTTCCAAATCTCTGGACACAAGGCATTGATGAATTCCTGATTGTGCGAAATGATGAGGACGGCACCTGCCCATTCGCGAATCGCAACAGCCAAACCACCGAGCGCCTCTCGGTCCAGGTAGTTGGTTGGCTCATCGAGGACAAGCACCTGCGGATTGTTCCACAAAGCAGCAGCCAAGACGACCTTGACCTTCTGACCACCACTGTAGCCGCCCATCGCGTTGTTCTCGGCAATTTCGCCGTTCAAACCCACGGCCTCTAGTTCCGAACGGATGGCCTTCTGGCTCAAGTCACGGCTTCCTGCACCCTCGCGGGACGCATCAAAGTCGTCAAACTTTTGTACAAGCTTCGAGAAGCCGAGTTCCAGCAAACGCTCACGAGGAATCCACGTGTTGTACTTGTGCTCCAGGCCGACCCACTTGATCTCATACTGGTAGCTCTTCTTCAGCTTGCTACGTCCGACGATAAACTCGATCGTGCGTTTCTCACCCGTCTGGGCCACAATGGGGACCTTCATCTGCTCGGCCTCTTCAGCGCTCAGCTTTCGGGTGGCCTTCTCGGTAATTTCACGGTCATGGCCGTCCTGGTACCGCCAGCGAATGTATTGGCACGCAGTCTTCTCCAAGTGCTGCTCGAGATGGTGGAATGCGTGTTGGGCCATCATTGCCACACGCAGATTAGGGTGTTTTTCGACCTTGCCCTCATTGGGCACAATTTCGCCTGTCAGCACCTTGATGAGTGTACTTTTACCTGCACCATTGGGCCCAACGACACCCACACGGCTCGACAAGCTGACAGACACAGAAGCATCCACGAGCGAAGGGCGCGGCATGGTGGGATAATGTACGGTGACGTGTGAAGCTTTGAGGATCGTGCGTGTGTTCGAACGCACACCCATGAGAGAGCCCGGTGGTGGGAAAGTGAATTTGACTGACGTCGCAGCCAGGGAGTAGTAGCTCTTAGCCTCCGGGCGCGTCTTTACAAACTCAGACAGGTTGCCGTGGTAATACTTGAGTTTCTTGTGCTCGTAGTGGATGATCTCCGTGCAAATGTTGTCTAGGAAGCTCGAGTCGTGCGACACGGTCAGCACAGTCACATTCGTGTTGGAAATCAGGTAGTTCTCTAGCCAACGCACCGAACCCACGTCCAAGTGGTTCGTTGGCTCGTCGAGCAGCAAAATATCTGCTCCAATCAACATAGCACGAGCTAGCTCAAGCTTCATCTTCCAGCCACCACTCAGACTGCCCACAGGCGTCTGCTGCCGCTCTTCGTCGAAGCCGACAGAGTGCAAAGCTTCGGCAACTTCGTCGCGGTTCTTGCCCGCAAGCTTCGGATCCGACACGACAAAGTCGAGAATTGGTTTCGAGCCGTCCTCACCCTGTAGCGAGTGCTCAACCATGACAGTGCGAACCTTATCCTGCTCTGGGTACCCCTCGACTTTGCCATCGCGCATAGCCTTGAGCAGCGTCGACTTACCACTACCATTGGCTGCAACAATACCGTAACGACGACCACGATAAAGACGCAGACGCGTGTGATTCAAAAGGAGCAAACCACCATATGCAAGACTGAAGATGGTGTCGCACAGCTTCTCGCCATCCAGCTCACTGCCGTCGTCCTCTGGCTTGCCAAAGCGCTCAAAATCAAGCTTTTCATACTCTTCGCGGAGCAAGTTCGTCGCGTTCTGCGCGCCCTCCGCAGTCTCACACACACGCCGAAGGTACGGCAGCACATACACATCGTTCCATGGCTCCGCTTGCACGATGCGCTTGTCGGCCAAGCGGACCACGACGCGAGAGACATATTCGAGGCCAGTACGGGTGAAGGCATCGCCAAGAGCCGAAAATACTACACCCGTCGGCACGCGAGGCTGGACAGCATCTGCAAGACGCTGGAGGGCCTTTGAGCGTGCTTCAGCCAGTCGAGCAAGAGGATCCGTACCTTGAGGGTCCTGCTTCGATGCATCCGCTGCGGCAAACGCCGTACGAAGTGTGTGAACTGCACTCTTCGCATGCTCACGGACTTCGGGGAAACTGGCTCCTTCTTCAATACGCTCGACAGATGGCAGCAAGCCAGGCAAGTATAGCGCTGCCGTGTGTGGATCACGGACCAGCTTACACAAGTTATCAACGATAATAACAGACTGCCGCTGGACTGTCTGGCTACGCTCGTTGAGAGCGCGACTAAGCAAAGGAACCATGACAGCCAGTGCTGGGCCAGTGACTTCAGCGACAAAGGTAATGGAGGACAGCTTCTTGATGCATGCAGGGACCGAGTCAGGACGAGCCATACAGCCGACCAGATCGGGGATGAACGGTCGAATATCATTGTTGTCAATCACACCACACACTTTTGTGGCTGTCTTGATGGCCTGCTTGGACACTTCAGCCTTGGTTTCGTGCATGGCCTGCGTCAAGACAGGGGTCATTTGTGTTAGTTCGTCGCCGACCTGTTCATACGCAAGATCAGCGAGGCGCCCAATGATCTTGAGCGCACCGACCTTGGCCTGCCACTTGGCCGTGCTGGACATGATGACGCCATACAGCACATCCAGAAGTTCTGCCGCTGCCTCCGGGGGGAACAAGGGAACGATTGATGCCATGGCACTTTCAGCCGCTTGTTTCACCTTCTCATTCTTGTCCGCATACGTTTCGAGCAACGGAGCAATAGCGGGAATAAGCCACGGCTCCGCACCCAGAGGTAACGGCGCATTTTTCCCGGCAACCTTGGATGCGATAGCACCGAGTCCGATGGCTGCGCGCTCGCGATCTTCTGCATGTTTCTTGCTCTTGAGCTTGTCCAGCAAAGCCTCAAGAATCCGCTCAGACATGAGCGTACGTACGCCGTGCGTGTTAATATGTTCTGTCAACACTTCTGCATGTCTGTGTGCGTCTTCTGTGCTACCGCTTTCCCATAGCGGCTGCAGGGCCGCACACATTTCGACCATGCTGCCCGTTGCTCTTAAGGTTGGGTAGGTAAGTTGTATTTTTTTTTAAAATTTTGACGGGTTGACCAGCTAGAATGGGGTGCTGCCAAGGCTGCTACAGTCCTGGAAGGCCATGCATGCAAGGCGTTTTTGCTTGCCAGAGAGAGAGAAAAAAAAAAGTGCAGCCATCTCGTGGCCCTCGTGCATGCAGTGATGACTAATCGGAAACGAGGAGGACAGCGCGTGCGCCTCTTAGCGTCGATCAAGCGAGCCTTTCCATTCTGCTGCGACAGCGCCGCACACTCGGTCCACCCCGATACGTCGCGAACAAGCGATCGGGACGAAAATACGCATCTTTCGCATACACGAGCACTATGGATCTCCTTCATCATCCCAAGCCGCATACATGAGCACGCTCAACGCACGCAGGTCGCGACAATCGACTACTGCATCCACATAGTCATTCGGTGTCGCATTCAGGGCCACTTGCGCCTGCTGCGACACGAGTGGCAGAACCTTGGCCAGTAATAATGGCTTGTCGATACGGCGCGCCTCGTTCACCCGCACACCGAAAGACGTTGCCATATGACTCAGAAACAATGAAAACACTTGTTCACAGGCAGAAGAAACCACGTGCGCAAAGTCAGGCGAGTCAATATAGTCCTTTGTTTCATCGAGCAGGGCACGCAGAGCTGGCGTCACAGCCTCGTCCAACGACGCAGCCGGATCTAAAGCACCGGCATCACGTAGCATGCGTGCCTCTTCACGCTCTGATTCGGGCAGAAGAATCCCGCTAAATCCAGTAGGCCGGCCCCAAAAAGCATGTGAGTGAGTATCGAAAGACGATGGTTTTTCCACACGCTCCCTTATCCGGTCAACAAGCGCCTCAAAGTGGCCATATGTAAGCATCGTCTTGAGGGGTATATCCGCCAACTCATCTTGCACAGCTTGCCGCACATCGGCAGCAACTTCGCGCCATCCGTAATGAAGGAACCAGTAGCTGGAGGTCAGGTACTTCTTTTCTGTATCTTGCGATAGGCGTTCGTCCACACCAAACATGTCATCACGCGTGACCGTGTCAGAGCCGTCGCCATGCAACTCGATGAAATGCGACTCATCCACAGCACCTAAATCGCGTTGGGCGCGAGCATAAGCGTCGCGTTTCGCCTGGTTCTCGAGCGCTGTCAGGTAGGCACGCCGGCCCAGCAAGTTTAATTGAATGTATGTCTGCAATGACAAAAACACCAGTGTATACAGAGTTGTAAATGTGCGTTCAAATGACTTGAGCTTGATCTCATTCCATAGACGCAGCTTTGTGGCGCGGCGCTCGTCCTCGCTCACAGACGATGGGCCTGTATCGACAGATGGAGTTACAGATGTAGCCGGAGTCTCGGAATCAGCAACCACGTCGTGCTTGGTAATCGCAGGAAGTCTCGTCGTTGCCGAGATAGGCTCTGGTGGTTTTTCAGAGACCAGGTCTAACCCACTTTGTGGACTCATCTTTTTTGGAGTGGCATGGTCAGCTCGTGGCGAGTCGCCAACCATCTTACTAGTTTCCGCATGCTCAATCACATTGGTATTGGCATCTGCATCTGCATTCTCGCCAGCCATCGCTACTGCATTTGGTGCTTCAAGCTGGGGCGTCAAGCATTGCGGCGTAGAAAACTGGGGGGTTGCACTCTGTGACAAAGACTCCGGCACTGACTTCGTAGCGCTAACAGCAACGGTGGCAGGTGCATCTTCATTCGATACAGGACCCTCCGCCGGTCCTTCCTGAGCGTCCAAGGGCGATAAGGAAGAAGCAGCCGCCGACACCGGCGGCGTCGTTGTTTCCGCTGTGGGTGTTTCCGACATCTCTGACGTCGATACTGGCTGCGAATGAGATTCACTTACGTTTCGTGTTTCAGATGCCGCAGATGGTGTCGTGCGAGGCGGGTGAATACTTTTCTTGTTTTGTTCACGAAGTGCATGGCTGATGGACTCAACATCCATTTCTGCAAAGATCTGCGCTGAGAGCGTAGGCAACAATGCCATAATGGTGAAGTTGCAGTCTTCCTGGTTTTGTAAAAACCGACGGCGCAAATTTTCTCGCGCAACACGATCTCGTAGCAAGCGCTCTTGCATATCATTGAACTTGGCCAATGCAAACTGGGCTAGCATGTACAGACCACCGACTATCCCTGTGGCCACGGCCGCGACACGCAGGCCACGCTTTGCCCATAAACGCCCTCGCTCCGACATTCGCGCCATAACGGGAACGAACAGATCGATAGCCTGATGGACAAACGTGCGTGATCGTGCGATCGATTGAATGTGTGGATCAGGCCCCGGATTCGCCTGCAGACCCCGAGCTGTTCTCCGCTACGTGACGACCACTTAAATCCTCGGCAATGACCAAATGCACTTGGTGCCAAAGAGGCGCGCTGTCCTCCCCCAAGAGGCAAGCCTCACACAACTTCCGCCGTCGAAAACCAGCCGAAGCGCGAGTGGAGCATGTTGGGCGTGAGTCCGTGCCTATGCCTAGTAGGTCCGTGGGGCAAGGACGCGTCTCCTGCTCCACAGCCGTAAGCCAACTTGTGTTTCGTAAATCGCGGAGTGTTGTGTGGACAGTAAACGACCGCCAGCCATGAGTAGTGCGCGAGTGATCGATGCGTACGTATGGTGCTTGTGCATGTTTCATATGTATGCCTAATACCAGACTTTTTGAACGCACGGTCGACATTGTGCAGTCACTACCGCCGAATGGGCCGATCCAAACATCATATGAAGAAAAACTCGTGCTGTATGGGTACGTATCCCGACCGTTTCATGAGAACCTCAAAGGTTGTGCTGACAATGCCCCCTCCCCTTTTTGATTTCACTTTTTTTTTTCTCTGCAGACTCTATAAGCAGGGTATGATATTTTGGCCATAGGCCGACGCTGACGAGATGGCAGCAACAGAAGGCGATGTACAGACAAGGCGTCCAGGCATGTTCGACATGCTAGGACGTGCCAAATGGGATGCCTGGGCTCGGCAACGTGGGTTTTCATCACAAGATGCCAAGCAGCTATATATTGAGAGCATGTTGAATGTATGTATTCCCAATTTGATGCTTTCTATGGTGCGTTAACGCGCAGATCTTACGCCGCTTTGAGGACCGTCCATTGGCCATTTCGCTGATGAGCGAGCTGGAAGCATACAGTGGTGACGTAGCCGAGCAGGTGATGAGCGGTATGTGTATAAAATGGGCGCTTGCTTGCCACTAATATTCCCACAGGCACACTTGCGGAGACGGCCAGTATGCAGTCGTCAAGTTTTGCTCGCAGCCCATCGCAGCAAGCTAATGAGTCGGTTGTGAATGAGGATGAAGAGGAGCTATTGCAAGACCGTGCAGATCCAAAGTTAAAGAATGACACTGGTGCTGGTGCTGATGCTGATGCTGATGCTGATGCTGATGCTGGCACCAGTATAAATTTTCGTGAGAGTCAAGGTCTCCTTGATCCCGTGTCTACCCAGGAACGGTTCACGACCCATGCACCACGGATGATGATGGCATCTTCTCATGGCACACATACCAACAGTGGCTCGCATGAAACAGTCACTGCTAGTGATCTGCCTCGCACAACTCGCACCAAAAGAGACTTGCTGGCCACATCGCAACCGCAGTCAAGGGCAGCTGACGTGTCTAGAGTGTCTGTTCCTACGGCTGCATCTGTGCCTGCGCGACATAGTGCAAAAGTACGGCAACGCTCATCTGCCTGGCGAGATCATTCATACGTCAGCAGTGATCGCGGGGGTGCAGCGCCATCGTTCACATCCGCACAAGACTCACGTTCAGCGCACATGGGACCGATGGGCAGGTATGCGTCGTCGATCAGTGGCCGCTCGAGTTTGTTGCAAGGGGCACGAACGCGTACGACGGCCGCGGTTGCTGCTGCTACTACGGCTACTCCTATCCCAGCGGACACAGAAACTGTCGGTGCTCCATCTCCCACGACATACCACACACTCCATGCAAAGCCGACAGCCGAACTAGACCAGACGCTTCGGGCGATCCAAGCATCTCTTACGGCACTTAAGGAGCGCTTGGACCGCACAGAGTCGAGCATGACACAGCCGCAACGGCAAGCAAGTTTGACACGCACCTTGCTCCATCACACCATGGCAGCTTCACATGCGACATTACAGGATATCGGAGCATGTCTCGGGCTCATTGCACAGCCAAACGACACCCTTGCGCCCAGTTACGAGGCTTGGCGATTACATGGAGCGACAGGATCGCGGGCCTACTCGTTATGGCCGCTTCTCCGCTCGCCGTTCAAGTTTGCCTCGATTGTCGTGGGACTGGCGCTGCGGATTCTGTTGGACATGTCGTCCCTTTTCGTGTTGGCAAGCCTCCTGATAGCCGCACTCCGTCGTCTGTCTGGTCGAGGTGATCCATGGATTGCGTGGCGGTTGCTGGGCCGACTGAGTGCGCGTGTAGCATTCTTATCGCGAGCAGCGAATCGGCGCGCATTTCTGCGCACGCTGTTGGCGGGTGTACTGCTAGGCGGCGTCACGATGGAATCTACCCGGCGTATATCGCAGTAGATATGCTGTCCACTCACGATGCAAAAGACCGGCAGCCATTTGGCGTCACAAGTATGTCGCATGGTTGGTCCGCTGCATCACGAGGCACAGCCTCGACAATCTGTTCAAGCAGTGCTAATGCAACCGTCGCTGGCGGCGTTTGTGGTTGTTGCTGTCTTGTGCGTGCCACATACCGATCATAGTAGCCTTTCCCATGACCCAGACGACCACCCTGTAGATCGAATGCTACGCCCGGCAGCACAATCAGATCAAGCCCTTGTCCACCCGTAGCTGCGTCCAGTGCATTTTCACGTGGTGTGCCGTCGCGTAGCGTAAGAGCCGGCTCAGCTATGCCCCAACGATTGTGTGTGAGACCATGCTCGAGCTCGTTCACGTCCATCACCCGCAACATGTGCATGTCAGTTGTGAACTTATGGGTCGTCTGAGACGCCTGGGCACCGGCAGGTAATGTCGAAAACCGTGGAATGTACAGATGTTTGCCCTCATGGAGCACGTGCCGGCAGAGCTCCCACGTATCGATTTCAGCCGTCGGCATGCTAAGATAAACGCTCACAGTGCGTGCATGTTGGAAGCAAGCGAGCGTCTTTATGTGTTCAAGCACGGCAGCCGCTTCTTCATGTTAGTTGCTCTGCAAAGAGACAAACTGGTTGATGTGCGCACACATACTCGTGTAGGTACATGCGATTCACCACGTACATTGTTCTTCGATATCTGCACGAGACAGTGCTGCAAGTTCCTTGCACATGCGCTGCCGAAGCGCGCGCTTCGCCGTTTGTAAAGCACTCATTGTGTCGAGGAGAACGAACTAGATCCATACAATATGTGGAGGCCAAAACCCTTGGGCTCTCCCGGCTTGATTTGGCGATCGTTGGGGACGGGATGGGGGACTCAAACAACTGACCGCGTGCGGTTAAGGAGCGCGCTTGTTACTCCCACCGCGGTCCAAGCAGGTGCGCTTTTTTGCATAGACAGCAGTCGTCATACGGTAGGTGGATGAAACCTTGTGTTCGTGGAGGTTGCGTCACGTGTATAGCCGCATGGGCCTTCGTGGGCCTCGAGGCGTGGACGGACGGACCTGAGTAGGTGAGAGTGTGTTGCCAACATCGAGCCAACGCGGCAGCGGCCGAGCCCACAAGGCCCGTTACCGACCGTTCTATGCAGCAAGACGAAATCGGATAGGAACAGGGGGTGGAAAGCAAAGAAAATAATAGCAAGCAGGCCCAAGCCAGTGGATAGGCACAGATCTTTCAGAGTTGAGACTGATTCGCTGCCGCCATCCAGCATGGATCTGGGTCGAAGTTCCTCGTCGATGCGGGCGCGACCAACGTCGCATTCGCAAGACATGGGCATGAAGCCTCGAAAGGAGAAAAGCCGTACCTCTGATTCGATGCCAGAAAAGGAGCGCGAATCACTTGGCTCGCTGCGTGAGACAGGCGATGCAGCCGCTCCAGTTTCGCCGCCGCCGGTGGTAACACGCACTGAGTTTTTCGTGCTTGGTATTCTGACATTGATCGCCCTGGTGGTGCGCTTTTACCATATCGAGCGGCCGAGTAGTGTTGTGTACGTGTGTGGCGAGATGTGTGCATCAAGGTCGAACTGAGAACTAACGCAGTGGTGATCCTCGCTTGTCTGTTTGCCTCGATGTATGCTAACAGCTTTGATGAAGTGCACTTCGGCGGTTTTGCATCCAAGTACCTGTCACGGAAGTTCTTTATGGATGTGCATCCACCCCTGGCCAAGTTGCTTATCACATTCGCTTCGTGGCTCCATGGCTTTAAAGGAAATTTCGACTTCTCAGAGATCGGCAACGAATATCTGATGGGAGCGGACCAAGAGCCTGTGCCGTACATTGCGATGCGCAGTGTTAGTGCTTTGTTCGGCACTCTGACTGTGCCTCTGGCATACCTGACGCTGCGTGCGCTGGCGCTGCGCCCAGCATCGGCGCTTCTTGGCTCTTTGCTTGTGATATTTGACAATGCACTGACCACGCAGTCGCGCCTGATTCTGCTGGATGCGCCGCTTGTCTTTTTCGTCGCAGCGTCCTTGTGTGCATGGACCGTATTCTGCCAACTGGACGCGCACCGTCCGTTCTCGCGGCCGTGGTGGTTGATGCTGACACTGACGGGCCTCGCGTTGGGACTCGGTCTCAGCTGCAAGTGGGTCGGCCTCTTCACCGTTGCAAGTGTCGGTGTGGCTGTGATTGTGCAGCTTTGGTACCATCTCGGCAATCTGCGCATGCCGATCCAGACGCTGGCTCGGCACTTTATGGCCCGCGCTTTGTGCCTGATTGTAGTCCCGATTGTTGTCTATATGTCGATGTTCGCTGTGCACTTCCGTGTGCTGAGCAAGTCGGGCGAAGACGACGGGTTCATGAGCTGGCGATTCCGCCAAACTCTCAAGGGCAATCAGGTCCCTGACACGTATGCGGACGTAGCTCTGGGCTCGACTGTGACCATCAAGCACCTGAACACGTTGGGTGGTAGCTTGCATTCGCACCATCACTCCTACCAGTCCGGCAGTTTCCAGCAGCAGATCACGCTGTATCCGTTCATGGATGAGAACAATGAATGGATTATCATTAAAGCGCCTGGCCAGGACGATTACGTCAAGAAGGCTGATGGTCATTCCATCACACCCGACGACGAGTACACACGCTTTTACCAGAATGTGACATACCTGAAGCACGATGACATGGTCCGTCTACTGCACAAGCAGACGATGGTCCGTCTTCACTCGCACGGCAACCACAGGCCGCCGATTAGCTCGGGTGACTATCAAAATGAGGTGTCCGGCTACGGATTCCCAGAAGAGAGGTTCGGTGGTGACTTTAACGACAACTGGATCGTCGAGATCTACAAGCAGCCACCGGGCCTCCGCTTCGCCGACAAGAAGCGACCTATTACGCTACGAACCATCTTCCGTCTGCGCCACGCGAACCTTGGTTGCTACCTGTACTCGCACAAGGTTTCGCTGCCGGACTGGGCGTTTGATCAGCAGGAGGTGACGTGCAACTCAAGTCCACCTCTGCAGAACTCGCTCTGGTACTTCGAGACAAGTGAGCATCCCAAGTTCAATGCCAAGACGCCTAGAATCAACTACAAGAACCCCAGCTTCCTGGAAAAGTTCATCGAGCTGCACAAAGTTATGTGGGATATCAACAGCCACCTCACTGAGCCACACGTGTACGAGTCACGACCCTCGACTTGGCCATGGCTACGTCGCGGTATCAATTTCTGGACAAAGAACCACCGCCAAGTGTACCTGATGGGCAACCCGGGCATCTGGTGGTCCGTCCTCGGTAGTGTACTACTGTATGCGGGTGTGCGTGTCCTGTTGATCTTGCGGGCCCAGCGTGGATACAACGATTTCACCCATACAACCGTCGTCAAGTACGACCGGATTTGCGGCTTCCTTGCTGTTGCGTATGTTGCCCACTATGCGCCCTTCTTCCTGATGAAGCGCCAGCTGTTTATCCATCATTACCTTCCTGCTTTGTACATCGGCATCCTGCTTACAGCTTCGATCTTTGACTTTGGCACAACGCGCGTGCGTCCCATGTTCCGCTTGTATGCGGCCCTTGCACTTGCCATTGGTGCCGGTGTGCTATTCGCCCGGTATTCGCCCATCACGTATGCATCGCGCTGGACAAATATGGCATGTGGCGATGCCATCTGGCTTGACTCCTGGGACTTCAACTGCGTAGAATTCCCCCAGGACATTCATGAGTATGCCACGTATGATCCAGTCGTCAACCGCCCTGATGGTCGCGGTGCGCAGGACGAGGACGCGGCGTGGCCGTTCAAGCTTGACCGAGTCCTACCTCAGCGCCTGTTCCCTGCGCATGTGACGAAGCAAGCGAAGGCGACGCATGGTGCCGCTGCTGTCACATCGTCGGCCTCTGTCCCTGCCGAAGAGACCTCGTCCGCGAACAGCGCTGGCAACGATCTGCCCAATGTCAGTGGTCTGGACCAAGCACAACGGCAACAGGCCGTCCTCGAGGGCACAGGCGCGCTCCAAAAGTCTGAAGAACCAGGCACGAGCAGTAGTGGCATCGGAGGTGCGGACGCTAGTGGTCAAGATGCGGCTGATCAGCCCGCCTCGGCATGATTGGATGCGGTTAGGCGCGCCAGGCAGAAACTGATGGCTCTAGCTGCCGCTTCCAGTCGTGTATGCCCGGCCTGTCTGTCCTAGTTCCCTTTTTTGGTGGGCCTCATCCCCCTCACACCTAGCCCAATCATGTTCAATTTGACTCTTAGCCCCGCCCAACTGCCCCCTCCCTCCCTGCTCACGCTCGCGTTTCCATTCCCATGATCTAATTTTCTCTTGGTCTCCAGCCACCATGCGCATCGTTGCGCGATGTAGGTCAAGACGATACCTCCAAGGCAGAAGAAGAACGTGCATCGGCCGCCTTGCGGAGCATCCATGCGACGTTTTCATAAGCAACGAACGTAACGCATGTGCCTGGCAGGATGCGCACGGCATTCGTTGCAAAGCCGCGATAAAATGCAAAGAAACCTTCATCTCGGAACGTGCGTCGAATGCACGCCCAGGCGGACGGGTAGATATGCAATGTTGCATGGTTTTGCACACGCGAGCGCACCACCTGGTATGGATACGTCAGTGTAATGGCCAGGAGCTTTGCAGCACCAGATAGAATGGTATAGTCGGTATTGCTTAGCTTGACACTATCGAGCTCCAGCTCAGAATAGGACCGGCTGCCGTCAACGCCGTGCCGCAGCTTCATGGACGAGCGCCACTGCTTCAGCTGCTCGTAAGTCATGAACTGGATTGCTCCATTCGATACGCCGACAATCGCCAGTCCCACGCCCTTGTATAGACCGGCAATCCCCTCCGACTGGACAGTTGACACAAGGCCGTGCAGTAGTCCACGATACGCTTTGGGCGGCTTTGCGCCAGGCTCTCGAAGAATGTGTGCGAGACCGGCGCGCGATGGATCACCCACGGGCCCATATGAGCCGCTTACACCAGGTTGCAGCTGCGGCTCCGTGACAGTGGTGGTGAACATACGTGTCTTGACGACCCAGATCGGGTTCGTCATGATGGCCGTGATGACACCACTTTCGGTCGCAGCAAGCAAATGACTCATTGGCGAGAGTCGCACAGGCTCAGACCCTTCACCTGAGTTGCGAACCATCAAATCCTTAAACATAGTATACCACAAAAAGTAAAGGCCCCAGCTGGACGCATTGCCGACAACATTTGGCACTACCCCGCGGTACAGTCCGCGAAATCCGTGGTGCCGATATATGCCATATATGCCGTCGGCAATGTCCACAACAGGCTTGCCTCCCATGAGCCAAAATAGCCAACGTCTTCGTGCTACAGACTGATAAAATACCGAGCGCTCAGCGGGCACATGGGAAAATGCCGTCTGATTCACCTGAAAACGTGTCTTGATCAGGTCAAGTGGGTTCATGCATAGCGTCGATATCGTGCCTGCAGCTACACCCGCTACGGCATGATCCACTGCAGGAGTCGCAAAGTACGACTCAACTCCTGCTGATGCCTCGGCGCCCATTTGACCTGTCGCTCGCAAGAGAAAGCACGAGTCAACGTCTTTAGCTCGCTTTTTATCTGACAATTCGCTGGTCGCTGGTCGCTGGCTCTATCTCGTCTAGCCCCGGCCCCAGCCTCCACCTATAGATTCACGGCTTCTCGCCCACCCACCACCGGCGTCGCTGACTCGCCTCCCGCCACGCACGCCACTACAACACCGTTCAGATTAGCGCTGTAGACTTGTGTCGGCGCCTCATCAGATTACGTCGCACCTTGCGCGGTCGTGCACCGAGTGGCTCGGCTGATGAGCCTGACGGAGACAAGGCCGCGTCGTCCTCACAATGAGTCGCTCGTGCCAAGAACTCGCTGGGCCACAATAAGTACGGCACATCCGCACATGGTACACCTGCGAGGTGCGTGCTTGGCTGCCCACCTCGTCGCCACTGCATCACATCCGCATAGGTTTCCGCATCCAAAGCACCCCAAAAAGGTAAATCAAGTGCACCTTGTAGTAGTCCAATAGGCAAACCTGTCTTGTATATGCGTTGATGTAGGTCCGGTCCGCTAATTGGTGTCAGGAGATGCATTTGTTCTTGCTCCATATTAATGGAACGAACAAGCGCAAGGCCCAAAGTAGGCGCCATGGGTGGCGTTGTTCGTGTCAACAAGTCACGGCCACGTTGGATGGCCGTGCGCCACACATCTGGAACTTTAGTCTCGCCGTCAGCGACATGCTCAGGCGCCTGGACAATGGCGACCAATGCGCCATTCATCGCCAAAAGCGTCAAAGCCTCATCTACATGCGCCCCTGTGTCCAAAGCAGCAAACCCGGCACCTAGTCCCGAGGAGACATCGACGACCCAAGGGCGCTGCGCAACTAACGCACTAGCAAAGTTCCACTGCGCACGCACCCCCGGACTAGCAAGGCGCGTCATGTGCATATAGGTCAGAAGACTAAGTGTTCGCGACTCGGCTGCATTCAGACGTCGTTGTGGCACGGAAGCGCGTCCGTCCAACGTCTCTGGGAACGGCACAAGTGTATGAGTGGCATCAGGACACGGTGTTGGGCCAACATCAAGCACATGCGTCGGCATCAGCGTAGCAGTGACGTGTTGCACAAGCTCAAGACCCAAGCCTTTCAGCCATCCATGCGTGTTAACAATGAGGGGTATCGTGCGATCAGCTCGCAATGTGCCTTCTGATGTTGCAGGCAAATACAATTGCTCTTCCACTCGCTGCGCTGATTGGTAAAATTGGTACTGCGAGCGATACGTGTCGACCAGATCCGAAACGGCAGCCATGTAGCGTGCAGGGTCATCGCGCGGGGTGATATCGCCGAGAAAATGCGCTCGCACAGGCATTCGTGCCGTGCACCAGCCCGGTGCAAAGAGGCCATGCTCGCGCTGCGAGTCGAACACGTGCAGACACAGCATGCCAGGTGGACCAAACTCGGGCTGGCCAACATCCAGTTCCATGTACGCGACAAAACGGTGTTCACCTCTTGTTAGAAATGCATGAAGCAGCATACGTGCGCACGTTGACTTGCCGGAGTTTTTCAAGCCACGCACAGCCACAATGCCTGGCACCCGACTGGGGAGAGACGCAAGTTCATCGAGTGTGTCAAGCCATTCGTTGGGCATGCATAAAACATCTGACGCATCCGAAAGGAGGGTAAACGTACATCCCGGAAGAGCGCGGTGCATCGAAAACGGGTCCATGCCAGCAACAGGACACACACGCGACAGTTGCTCAAGACCACATCGCATGCTCTCAAGACGCACGACAGTGTCACAATCAGGGAATAGATCGCAATGGTCTTCGTGCGTAGGACTTGGCTCCAAGACCAGCTCGGCGGCTGGGAAAGTGTCTGGTGCATAGATTGGAAATGGATGTGAGCGCCGGGTGAGTCGCGCTCCTGCAATACGAATAGCACCACGAAGAACCGTAAGTATACAAATGCCGCGCATTACGATGCATTCTTCTCGTAAGCCGCATATTATAGTTCCATTTTGCCGAATGCAACGAGCTTCTGATACATGAGGTGTATATATGCGCTTAGATGTTGTAAGATCTGCATTGGAACAGTCTGGTGGGGTCAGCGACTCATTCTCCGACGCTGTCACATTAGGTAGTGGCAGAGAAGTGCACCTGCTAGACCCGCGAACTAAGCCAGATGCATCTTCAGTACGTTTGAAAGTGTCCTTCGCACTGGGCACGTTGGTTTGTTTGGGTATACTTTGGGTTGAGTGCACGATATGTGCGCTGGATGAAGCATCTACATCTAATGAGCCTAGGCGACGAGAGGAACCTGCACTTTGGTTCGACTCAAAAGATGATTCTGATGAAGAAGGGAATGACTCTCCTGTTGGCTGTGCTTGTTGTGCCTGTTGAGCTAGCTGAGCTGCGCGAGCTCGTCGGACGGCCAACGCACTCCTGGGAGCGCTAGCCATGGTCGCACTTGAAAACGACGTACTTGCTATTGAAAATTGTCACAAATTGGGACTCTTTTCTCCACATTTCATGATTCCATTGCAACGCAAAGATAGTAGCACCACTAGATCGTACGGTCAATTAAATCTATACATAGCTTACATTCACTGTTCTTGCTTGAAAGGAAGCGAAGGAATCTATTCATCCATAGGTACTACTGAATCAGGTTCGGTACCTTTGGTGGCAGCGCCTGCGCTGTCACCCTCACTGAGAAGATCACTCAGCACTCCAACGACAGCGTCCACTTCTTTCGTGGCAATGCCGCCACAACCAGCAGCAATTAAACGTCGATACATGGCCATCGTGCGATCAGCACCTTCGTCACACAAGGTACGGAAGTGTCGCAATTCCAGCGCCTGGTACTGACTAAGTGCATCGTTCGCTTGTGCACGCAAAGTCTCAAGCTCAGTTCTCAAAGATTCTGACTTCGGCTTGGCACACAGCCGCTGGACGTCCTCATTGGCCGTTGGAGCGTCGCCGAGTGAGAGGTCCGGCCGCGCCTGCAGAACTTGCTCGTGCATCGATTTCCACGAACGTTCAGCCTCTTCGTTAGCTTGTTCCTGCCTTGCCGATGTGTACTTGTTCTTCAACGCGTTCAGAGTCGATGCGTCATCATTGCTTTGGCCTTTGGGCATGAGTGACGCCTCGATGCGGTTGCTGTCAGCGATTTCGCCCTGGATCTGTATGAGTAGTGTTTGTGCATGCGTCAGTTTGCGCTCCAGCACAGACAGTTCCGTATCATAACTGTCGGCCAAGTCGTGCAGGAGAGTGGACACCAAACCGACGGAACGGCCTGCCGCGCGTTGACCTGCCTCAGAGGAGTGTGGTGCATTGGATGACGGAACATAAGGCGCATTAGTCGTTCGTGAGGGACTCGCTCGGAAGCGCTCGTCTTCCACAATAAAGTCTTCTGCATTCTTGCCCTCACGATTCCGGATCTTAGGATCTGCACCGTGTTCCAAGAGCAACTTCACGAGCCGCTTTGATCGCGCGCGCGCAGCCATTGTGAGGGCCGTCTCGCCTTCATCGTCCTGGAAATTCAGAATATCTGCCAATTGTTCGCCATATTCAGCAAGTCGATGAATCATGGTCTCGAGATAGTACCGACTAGCATGCGGCTTGCCTCGACTTAATGCAAGGTCAACTACATGGTGAAAAACTGTGCGATCGTTCCGGTCAATATTGAGGATGCTCCGATGCAAGAGCTCGAACAGCTCTGGAAATTTGCGCAGGTCATAATTGTTGCTAAACATGGCGGCACGCATCAACGCTGTTTGGCCATTGTTGTTGACGCGGAACATGTCAGCGCCTGCGGTCAGTAGCAGCTTTACCACACGAATGCGACCCATCGCGCAAGCCCAGTGCAGCGCAGTGTGCTCATCTTCATCAATGCTCATATTAGGGTCAAAGTCTGGCGGCGGGTTCACTAGCAGCGGGGGCACCGTAGTCGTCTCACTGATGAAGTAGTCCAGAATAATCTCCGCATACCGTACTTGCGGCTCGAGCTCATCGTATGTATGCTGTTGCACAGGCATTCCATAATGATCTTGGTACGTCGCCGCTGGTGCATACGTCGTGGCAATGCGTCCGTTTGGCGTGTACATGCCAGGGTGTCGCGTATCCGCGAACGTTTGGTACTCGGGCGGCTTCTGTGTGTCAGCGCCGATCGGACTGGGCGTTCGACTTGAACTACTAATATCACTGGGAGACGGGCTAATACTGCCCTCAGAACCATTTTCATCCTCTGCTGGAAAAATCTCGCTGCTGTTTTCGTCACTCGAGACACGCGTCGTCGATGCATCCGCCAGGTCACTTGGCAGCTTTTTGATTCTGCCAGACGAGGCAATCGCATGCTTTGGCGCGGGTGGCGGTGATTTGTCTGATGGGACGAATGATATAATGGGATCCAGCAATTCTCGGATATGGTAGTGCTCTGCTAGAGCAATGGCTACATCCATCGGGATCCATGTACCTGCAAGAGTCAGCCTCGTTGCCAAGACACCTTGTCGACAGTCAAACACGTACCTTGGTATTTTCCATATCCACCTTGCACTTTCTCGTGCGTCCCTTTTTGCACCTCTTTTTCCAGCACACGCGTCCGCTGCGATTTATCGAGTCCCACGACCTTGAGAATTTGTGTGGCATTGAGCCAAGCATCGCTTCGACGGCGCATGACCGCCACGTCCTTGATGATGCATTCATACACAGGCACACCTGAGTACGTGGCCTTGAAGATCTGTCCTTCCGGCACACTCAGCGGCATGTCTATCACGCACACGTGAGGCGAACAGGCGTGATGAGGAGGCGAAGCGTGCGTGAATGCGTGATGTGTGGAATTGGAACGCTTCCGCGACGCGCGGAGAGCGTGTAGACACACACCTCCATTACCACGTGAGAAGGTGGAGGGCACAGGGACGCGCTGGTAGGCGCATGGGTGTGACGGGGTAGGTGTGTTGCGAGAGGGTGTGCCCCATTCTCACTGAGCCAAGTGCGTGGAAGGTGGAGGAGGGCAACCGAGTACGGACAAAGAGCTACGCAGGGCGAACGAGGGGTGAGGCATTTGCGGAATCTAATCAAAGCTTCGAACTCAGATGCAAAATTGGTTCAGATTGACAGGCCCCGACGAATCAAATTTCTCTTTCCACACGTTTTCTTTTTCATCTTCGTCGTTCGATCACATCTCTCCCTGCTCCACGGTCTCTTCTTCCTTCATTCGTGCCTCTCAGAGCGTCATCGCTTTCGCATGTCATGACAGAGTCTGACTACTTTTCGTCTGATGAAGAAAATGCGCGATCATCCATCAGTGCGCCTGCTACGCACCGACCGATCGGCGCCATGACGCCACAGCCTAGTGAGACACGTCAGCCGCGAGCGACCCGTTCGTTTGCCGCTTTGCGGAATGCCTATTTAGACACACAGGCCCAGCAGGGACCTGACGAAGACATGCCTGATGTAAAGAGTACCGAGGATGAGCGTGCAGAGAATAGTGGCGACCACAACGAACAGGCGCATGCCATCTCGGCAGGGCGGCACCCTGTTGAGACAGAGAGCGTCTCTCAAAACGGATCGAAAAAGTCACGCCTCTCTGCCACAGCCCCACCACATACTCCTGCGTCTGTATTACGGCAGACGATGGAACTGCCACCGTCGAAGCGAACACGCGCTGGTCCCTCGCTTGTGCCCACGGTGCCTAAGTTACCAAAGACCAATGCCGAAAAAGAATCGACACCTCGCCTGATTGTTGTACTTGAGCAGGCTTGTCTCGAGACATACAAAGTCTCGAGCGGAAGTGCGACACATACGCGAGGCAACAAGGAAGCCGGTGAAAAGTATGCGCTGTTGAACTGTGATGACCACCAAAAAGTGCTTGCCAAAATGGGCCGCGATATTTCAGAAGCACGTCCTGATATCACACACCAGTGTCTTCTAACATTGCTCGATTCTCCGCTGAACAAGGCAGGGCTTCTTCAAGTATACATTCACACCTCCAAGGGCGTGCTGATCGAAGTGAATCCGCAGGTCCGAATCCCTCGTACCTTCAAACGGTTTAGTGGCCTGATGGTCCAACTGCTTCACCGCCTTAGTATCCGTTCGATCAAAGGCTCTGAAAAATTGCTGCGGGTTATCAAGAACCCAGTAACTGATTATTTCCCTGCGAACACCCACAAAATCACTTTGTCGTACAATGCCCCTGTACAGCGCCTTTCTTCTTACCTGGCTACAATTCCCTCTGACCGCAGTATTGCCGTATTTGTCGGTGCCATGGCACATGGTGAAGACAATTTTGCCGATGAGTTCGTTGACGAAAAAATCTCTATCAGCGAGTACAGCCTTAGTGCAAGTGTGGCTTGCGGCAAGTTTTGCTGCAGTCTCGAAGATCTATGGGGCATTGTATAGCATGGTAGCAACAATTATACAGTACATGGTACCTCCTATTACAATGTGTCTTTTTGGTTGTGGATAGAGAGTAGACGTATCATTGTGTACGTGGTTGTCGGGTCGCAGCCGTTGCAGTGGCTGCAGGACGTGTTCGTATCGCTGTAGGGGGTCGATTCTCAGCGCCTGGCCGAGCGGGACGTGTCTGCATCCGTGTTACAACAGGTTTGGCCGCAGGTGAGCGGACAGTGCGCACTCCCGCTTTCGGTTGCTGCGCTGGCGCCATGGTTCGCCGCTCACGCAGACCAACTGGACTCGCTGGCTTTGTGGCACGCATGGCATCACTGTCGGTAGTTGTCACGATCGGCGATGGTGGCTTTGGTGTCGGCAAAGGGTTGGCATTGGTGGTTGATGCTGTTGGGGCAGGGTTGGACGTTCGAGTTGTGGATACTAACTTGGACGCTCTTGTTGCAGGAGATGAGGCTTCGTTGGCGTCAATAACACCAAGCACTTCTGCATCTGTGCACGGTGCAACACCAAGTTCAGCCGCCACAAGTTTGGCATCGGCGTCATCCGCGGTGACTTGCGCTCTTGTAGACACACTTTCTTCCACGATACCTAAGCGCCGGCGCTTAGGACTAGGACTTTTTCGTGGCTGGCCCACACAGGGCGTCGGCTTGTGAATGTGATGAACAGGTGCTGTGGCAGGCACATCCACGATACGACTAGTTGCGGGGGTTTGTGGGATGTCTGATGGAACAGCAGCCGTGGAAATTTGTCGTGCGAGTTCTGCGCGCAAGCGATCTTCAACGCCCCAGCGGACCCACTTGGACGCATTTTCGTACATGAAATGCTGCTGCGGCCCAACTACACATCCTGGTCGCATCAAACGCATATATCCGATGACTTCACTGGCCGTAAATCCATACCTCCATATCAGGTACGCCCCGATCAGCACACCCGTTCGACCAAGACCTGCCTTGCAATGTACAGCAATCACGCCGCCGGCCTTGATCGTGCGATCCGCATCTTGAATGAAGGTACGAAGAATATCATCGGACGGATTCGATCCGTCGTCAAAGTACAAGTCTTTATGTTCGATGCCCGCATCTTCAAAGACCCCGCGGTGGTATAGTGCATTATTGAGGCGGACAACGAGAGAGATATTGTGTTGTTGAAAGTATTCAACAGTTCTTTGAAGTGATGGGTTCACCGGCATACGTTTTGCAGTGCATTCAGCTGCATAAGGTCCCTGCGATGCAAGCGTGGCCATATAAGCGCGGTCTTTGGGACTTGCAAACGCAAGAAAGTGCGGCGTAATCCAATTCCAGTCACCGTTCTGGACTTGTTCATAAAATTCGTAGGACTCGAGATCAAAAGTTGTAAGGTCAAGCAGCTCGTGATCTAAAGCACGCCGCACACCATATAGTATATCCTGAATCGTAAGACTGTAATCAGCACGACCATAGCCCGCGTCGCGGAATGGCTTGAACTCCATCTCACTGTAGGGATGAAAGGCGTCTGCCGGCGATATGTGATCAATCGTCATAGCATATAGCGCACAAAGTAGCGCAGCATTGGCTTTGTGGTGTGGGTGCATGCTTGTATATAGCACGAGATGGGTATCTTCCATGCCTGGGCTCATCAACACCTGGTGCACATGTACACAAAAGCGGTAAAACATGGCAACATTCAGAGGGCCCCAATCATTCGAAAAACTCAAGTAGATGAGATCTTCATCGATACAAAACCATTCAAGCTTTCGGGGCCGAGCACTGGTCGGGATATCTTCCGGTATATGGGCCATGGCGAGACCGTCGCCGACATTGAGTTGGTCCGCATCCACAAGTTTTGGAAACACAGCAAACCAAAACCTGTTCGAGACAGGAATCAGTCCATGCACAAGTTTCGGGAGTTTTTTCAGTGCTGCGTCTCGTACTGCAGGGGTTGACGATGGTATCGGAGATAGCGCATCGGCTGTGGCGCTGATTCCTGGCACTTTGGTGTCTTGGACCTGAGTAAGCGAGATATCAACTAGATCAGAATCATCAGGCGACACATCCAGAGCTGTTTTAACTGGCATAGATGAGGAAGCAGTCGCTAGCATCGCGCACTTCTTTCGCACCAGACTCAGCTCGGTAGATGTAGTCAAACAGATACTCTGTCGATCTGGGACAGACCAACACACACGGCCACTCCGTGTCGACACAGCGTGTTGGTGTCACGTGCCGCGAGTAAACTCCATCCCTGCGCTCTACCATGCTGTCGATAAGATACACACCTGCGTCGTAGTGACGCTCGCTAGAGCCATGGGCGACTTTTGGCGCGCGACCTGCGCGGCAGTCACCTGCCATTTAGCTCCACACGCGCGCTTCGTGCATCGTGAACCGATAATCATTCTCAATACGATCCCGCCGCTATCGTCCACATCGTCTGGGGAAGCAATTCTATCAAAGTCATTGGCAATGTCGGCAAGGAAGCGTTCAACAAATGCACCAGATTTATTGGTACCTAGCCCACATACATCACGGGGTCCGAATGTAGCGCTTTCACCTGGGCAGGACATAAACGAACACGAGCCTCGGCACGACAACCTCTCATTATTACGCGCTCCCACATGCATGAAGAATGGAGTGGATGAAAGAAATCATACATATCCTGCCTGCACCCCTGAGCACTCGCGGCCTGTCCCCATTTCGCGCGCGTGTACAGCGCGTCTAGAGTTGAAACCCGACAGATTTGCCATGGTTGACGAGGTATGGCGTGGTATTAAAGATACTCATCCAGAGGCTTCAAAGAGCATGCTTTTGAACAAAAAGCGTAGATCTACATTAGATTCTGATCCGCTATCGACACGGCAATCCACGCTCGACGGCTTTCTAAAGAAACAGACTACTTCATTTCATCAAGGACCCAATGTCTCTGTGTCGCCACCTGACTCGCTCTCTTCGTGCAGTACAGTGCCTAGTGATTCAGACGATGAGCTTGCGTCACCTGCCCGCAAGTGGATACGAACTTTGGGATCTTCACCAACAGAATGGCTGAATCCTTCATCTCGTCCTCCCTCACCAAGGTCTCCCACATCCTTGTCGCTATCTATGAGACACAGATCCCAAGACATCTGTAAGTCGACCAGGCATGCTAAGACATAATCATGTTGGTCGCTTCGGCGTCCATCGTCCTCAACAGCATTGGGATATTTTGATGTGGAGCCAGGCTTTAATTGCTCAAAGGATTTCGTGATGCGGAGGTGATCAAGCTAAATCGTCCCAACGCACGTCCAACCCCCTCAGATTGGAAACGATGCTTGCTGTGGATCGAATCATTTTTTCAAAAAACTGCATTCTTTTTCTGATGGAGTATGAAGCAAGTGTTTCCTGCCCAGACACGTATGCATAAGGGTCGCAACGCATACGTGTTTGTCACTTGTCCACGTGGCGTCTTCATCGTCCATCCTGGTGACCTTGTTTGAACGTTGTGCGTTTCGACGCCCTGTACGGATGTTTGAGCTTTTGTTGTATTATCGAAGCTGCCATGTTCGTACCCGAAATTTCTATTGGGTATTTACACTCCTATTGGGCGCATGTTGCTCGCAATTCCGTGCTATGTCGATATCGGCGTATGATACCAAAAGCACCTGCTTAAGAGTGGATTGAACAGCGCTCTTCAATTCGTACATACGAAACCCAAGTCTAGAACGAGCAAACCGGTAAAGTCATTCTGAGAGACAGAACATGGCACATTATGTCAAGCCGATAAGATTTAGTTCACATTTATCCACACCGCGCTCAGTTTTCTTGGTCTTTTGTACTTCTAATGAACGCTACAATAAACAGCGCACACCTTGGGATCACCTAATTAAATCAGTACAAAAACGAAAGAAATTGGTCCACTTGACTCATAGCCTACAAGCGTGTGGAAAAGTAGAAGTATCACATCGCGACTCACGTACATGTTCATGATCTGCACAGATGCGGGTCAGCGCACACGAATGCTAGCCTGAGCAAAGAAACAAAGATGCACTCTCAACTGCCCGGAAGCTCTTTGCGGTTGAAGTGCGAAGGATCTGGCAAGGACGTCTATAATCTTGATGTCGGGCACAGACCTTGGTTATAGCAAGCCGACCTCTTTCTATTATCATCTGTCTAGTAGCTGGATGACTGAAGGGATATTGAGTTTCTAATCATGGGTATTTTTGAGAGTCAAAGCTCACCCATGTCACGCAGCTTTCTATCCAGGGCATCAGGTTTCGGGCAGCTCACGCACTCGCTCTCACGTCCATATTTCTTGTAGTAAGAAGCACAACATTGATATAGGCGCTTCACTAGGTGGTCGCAGCGATCTTGCTGGAACTGATTGCGTTGAATGCACGCCTGAATATCGCACGCGATAGGCTTGCAAGGATTAAAATTGTCAGAATCGGACGCCATGACAACGACGGACTTAGACGACAACGTTGGGCGTCTGTGGCGCCGAATTCGGTGTGGCGGGACACCGGATTTGGAGGTGGAGACAACCATCCAAAACACTCGGGCCAACAAATGGTGGATGTGCGGGATTTTAGATTTTGTTTTAGGCAGGTGCAGTTATTGTGAATGCATATGGGGTTTCCCTTGCCTGACTTCCATCGCGGTTGTGCTGGGCCTTGAGAGCTGAGCAGTTGAGCCGTACTTGCTGTGACGGAGAAAAAGCCGTCGTTAGCCTCTAGACATTCATTCTCACAATTAGCTGGAGGGGTTTCTTCTTGATTTTGCCTCTGATACCTTAAAGTTGGTCAAAAAGACCTAAGGAATAGGTGATCATGACTCTCCCCAGAGGTATGGAGAATGAAGCTTCGACACAGCCAGTGTTGATTCTCCGGTCCGAGCCACCGCTCCCTGAATTCTGCATGCCCTTCCCCATCCCGCCGCCAGAGTCGGACATTTCTTTGTTGCGTTTGAGTGTGCTAAGGATTCTCTCTGGCCAAAAGAGTCTGCCGGCCACACAGTCCTTGACACACAGCGAACAGCTGAAGCAAATGACCGTCCAGGGATGGCGTCTCCGTTTGCTGGAATTGATTCAAGTACAGGCAGGGAGTCAGCGACCTGAAGATGACCAGGTTGAACTTGGATTGCTTCTACATGATGATCACAAGTGTTCAGCACTGGAACATGGCGACGAAGTGGTCGTGCGCTTGCGTGCTGGCTACACAATGAACGACTTGCAGCTTCCAGACTTGGGTCCGCATCATGACTACTCGGTCAATTTGAATGAATATGGTACGTTTTGCGTTGCGCATTCCCGTCGTAAATCTTGTGTACTAACCGTGTCGCCCTAGACTACATTTACCATGTGCCGGAATGCACGATAGCCCGTCCTTCCGAGCCGTCATCGCATTCGTCGTCCATCCAGGCCAATCCGATGGCGAACTACCAGGCGTTCCAATATCCAGACTACCGTAATGGATACCGTGTCCTTGTAGCCAAGGGTGCGGGCGATGGCATCGTTCGTCGCGGTCCTGAGAACCTTGCGCCTGCGTTGTCGTACATGCAGGCGTCCGGTGCTGTCGATCCGCATGGCCTAGCTCAGCTCAAGAGTCTGGCACGATCGAATGGGAAAGTCGGCTCTGACGCGCGCGCGCGCTTGGCTGAACTAGGGTATGAGGTACCATACCTGAAGTCCACCAAGCCAACCAAAAAACGGACATCAAAGACAGCAGCAAAGACGGGGGCGCCAACGACAGTCCAAGCGAGCTCGGGGGTGAGAAGCGATGTGGTTATGCCTGGTAGTGCACCGCTTCGGCTCGGTCCCGGCGTGCATGAGCCGTCTCAAAACGCAAGAGCTGCAGCGATGGCAGCCGTTCCGCCGACGACGTATGGAATGTCATCGAAAACAGCTGCAACCAAGGGAGATGTCCCTCCTCTCAAGAAGCTCTCTGCGACACTACCTGTAAACTCAGTGACTCCTACGGTTACGTCCTCGAAAGCGCCGGTCAAGACATCCAAAGGCACACGAAAGTCACGAACTGTCGCAAGTCGGCCGGTGGACATAAGCCCGATCCCGGTGCCAGTAGCGCCTACATTGACTGGCGCGTCGGGCATGGTCCCAGTGCCACGAGCGCCTTTGCCAGTGACTGGCGCTCCAGCTTCCCTCACTCGAACAACGTCGCCGACAGACGAGTCAAGGACGACAACGCAGAATGCGCTTCTAGCGTCTCAGCGTATGATGCTCGAGCACGATCGGAATACACAAGCGCAGCTCGGTGTAATGAGCCTGGCTTCACCGCGTCCCAAGCCCAAGACAAAGAAAAAGAAAGTACCCAAGTCATCGACAATGTCTACGCTCTTCGCCACTGCTAGGGCAACGAAGACAAATGATACGGCAGCTGTCTCACAATTGTTTATGCCGTTGTACTCGGCACCGTTCCTTGGATTCAAGCACCGAGACTCTGTGACAGGGAACAAGATTGCCGGTTTGATCAAGGGCCTCGGCTCGTCTTCGAAAGAGAAGAATGTGAAGACGGAGGTGGGTCAGGAGCTTGACCCACTTTTGCGACCAACAATCGAGCACAGTGCCCGTCCAAGCGCTGGTACGGTTGTGTATCCTGGGATGAGCCCCTTGGCTGATCAGAATGTGGCTCGTGGCACTGTGCATCATCCAACCATGGGCTACTTTGTCGAGCAAGACGTCACTCCTGCCACAAATGGCTCTGCTGGTCATCATGCTTATCAGACCATTCACCATGGTACACCACCTGCCACGAACCAGGTTGCCGAGCAACGTGCTGGCTACGGTGTGGGTCCCCACATAAGCACCAATCAGTTGTCTGTGCAGCCTACGGTAATGCCAACGGCCGCGGTGCCAAGCGCAATGGATCCCACGGCACCGGTGCACCCAATCCATGAGCGCATTCCAACATATGAGCAGGCCCTCACTTCAGTCTCAGATCCGCATGCAAGACTTGCGAGGCGCATATCGCAATTGAGGCTGAATCGTGACTTGCCGGATGTGCCAGAGATGCAGCCATTGGAATCGGGCATGCCGTCATCAAGCTCACAAGAGGTACAAGACATTCCCGTCGCGAAAGAAATGCGGCATGGCGTGCGTGGACACAATCAATCGTTGGAGCCTGTTTGGGAGTACGCTGGAGCCGACCCGCTTGTCGTACCTGTGGCGCCAACCACGGCTGGCTTGACTACTTCTGTCGGCAGGTCGGATGGGCCCACACATCCTATGTGGACGACGCATGCGTCCTCGGACGAGTACAACGTGGTTCCCCCAGGTGTGTCCTCAGACGCATACAAGATGGCGACGCAGTTTGAGCCAGAAGCAGAGCCTGGCGTGGGTGTATACTGGCGTGGTCGTCCGATCGAGTACAGCAGCTCTGCGACGCCCGTGGGTGTGCCAGCGCCGCATGCCGCATCTGAGACACACAACAAGCACGCAATGCACGAGCTGCTGCATGGACGGCACATCAAAGAGAATGATGAGGAGGCACTATTGTCCAAGAAGAAACACCGCAGTGAACACCAGCAGGACTCATCGACACCTATCGCAACAGACACACCTGGTCATTTTCACGAGGGTCCGATGGATCATTTGCTTCATACATCAGTCACAGGTGAGGATCTCCACAAATCAAATGGACACACGCACAACACAGAGGAGGCGATGCAGACTTCCGATGCCAAGCCTACGCTGCTTCATGCGCACACGTCGGGCGTGCGTATTCCATCCGCATCACAGCTGAAGGCGCAACAACTTGTGCCTGTGAATGAGCTAGCTCCCGTGACAGTTCCGGCTGTGACGACGCAAGCCTCTTCTGTCCCACAGGAAGTGCGCATGGCGACGACGCATTCAAGCTTGACACAAGGCGGCCTTGCCCCGCCGATGCCTTCCACGTCGGTGCCAAGTGAGTCTATGACTGCGACAGTGGATGCCGCAATGCCTGTAACCGCGTCATCTGGAGCAGTGTCCTCGGCTGTGCCAGACAATGGCACTATTCCAGGCACGGCTGTGCGCACAAGCACAGCTCCAGCTACAGCGGCGCCTGCTATTGCGACCTCGTCAGTGCCTGCTGTTCCTAGTAACGCTGTGACGGCGGCGCCGGCACTCGATGTTTCTAAGCCAGTGGTGACTACCTCGTCCAAGACTGCTGCTCCAATGGCTTCCAAATCACAACAAGATTTAGGATCGTTCTTGTCTCGCCAGTCAATGCCCGCTTCGCTAGCTTCCGCGCAGCTTCCTTATCCTGCTATCCCCATTTACACACTGGCGCAGGTGCCTGCGTCACCTGCCGGTGCTCGGGAACATGACCCTAAAGTCGCGCACGTCCCCCGGTTGTCTGCGACGGCCAACAAAGAGCAGGACGGCCAGGTGATCATGCTGCGCAGAGCCAATCCTGTTGTTGGGCAAGAGCAGGAGTTGCCTCCCGTGCAACAAACGATTTCTGATCATGAGACGAAGGCGCTGTTACCTCGTGCTCGGTCTCCCATACATGCTCTCAACCATCATGCAGGACAACTCTTACCTCCTGTGCGGTCGACATCGTATCCACCGGCGACGATGTTACGCCCTGCTTCGAACAGTGAACAACCGGGTCAGCTGCAGGTCCAAGTTCGTCATTCAGCACAGGTCCCACCAACTTTGCCGGCTCTCTCTTTCCAAGACAAAGAATTTGGGCCTCATGCCATTTCGCTTTTGCCCTATGACGACATGCTGTGGCTTCCACATGTTCCATCGCATGACGCAACGCCCGACACAACGAATCATCTTACGAGTGTGCTCGAACAGGAACGCCGCGGCAGTCTTTCATGGTCCAACCGTGTACCGGACCTTGCACCAGCGTATTTGCGTGCCTCTTTACCATCCGAGTCGCGCGTGACTCGAGTAATTTCGCAGGATCCCCCAACAGCAGAGCCTGTCACCGAGTTTTCCCACGGGTCATCGCAGCCACAGAAGCAACATCACCCTATGGCCGTTGTGCTTGATGAAAGAAATCTCGCACACTCGTCTCCCGGTGCGCCTGTTGCTTAGACTCCGAATACGACGGTCGTGATTGGCCAGTCAATGCGCTTTCCTGAGTTGAGCAACACTGACGCGATACTGAACGACCACCTTTTTTTTTTTTTTTTTCCTCATAATGTTACTACAGTATCACTAATAAACATGTTTGCTCTATCATCATGCAGGTAAATGCGAAATTCCGTGCGCTATACAAACGAGGTGCGCTGTGCGGCTTCTCGTTCAGCCGGTCCAAATGGCAGCCAGGCTTGATACGCACGCACATCTGGCGCAAGTCGCATCGAGTTGCGTGTCACCCGCATCAACGTTGCTTGGTTATTGTACAAATAAGTGGCCCATGCCTGTTGGTGAGCCATGTCCATAGTGTGGATGACGCGCACATATGGCGCATAGTCCAAGGGTATACTGGTACGAGGTAGCTGCTCCTGAACGGGCACGTGCAAGAGCTGCAGAAGTGTGTGCAATTGCTGGCAGTGTTCAAGTCGATCCTGGTCCATGCGCTGCGTAAGTGAATTGTGAGCCGTCTCATCGACTCCCAACGCACGCTGAATGGATCGCTCGAGGCGCGATCCATCGCTTGGCACATGCATGGACGTGCACGGGACGCTTGGAATGCGCGAGACGCTCGCGCGGTTTCGAGCAGGAAGAGGCACATATTCATCCGTGTACTCATGCGCATGACAGACCAGATCTGCATACGATTGAGTTTCGGCAGCTTCATACATGGTACGCAGCGCAGCAAGCTCGGCTCGTGCGCGATTGATGGAGGACGACGAGTGTGTCAACGACGCTGTATCCGTACAGCCACTCTCGCACGCAGCGCTTGTGCTCTCGTGCTCGTTCCGAGATTCGTTCATACCGCCAGCTTTTGGGCTTCTCATTTCGCGCAGCAGATCTTCTGCTCGTGTGTGCAGACAGATCCAAGGCAGCTGGGCAAGGGCCGCCCGTAGATCATACGCATGACCATGGGGCATCATGTATGAACTTGGGAATAGATTCGACATCGGAGAGACGGGCCCACTGGGTGGGTCCAATCGATCTGCCAATAGTCGCGTACTAGTATACAGAGTATGCATTGCCGCATTCGAAACGATATATCCCTCTGCCAAGGCGATCAGTTGCAGATATGTGGCTGCAACCGGTGCTGGCGCTGGTTCCCATGTAAGAACACGCTGAACGGGCAATTCGGCGAGTGGAACAGCATCCAGGTCGTTGCATGTCAGCACCACAGGCCGACGTGATTCGCCGATCAGCTCAACAACGGCGGGCCAAAACCCTGCGTCATCGTCAAAGAGAACGTCAACTTCGTCCAGCAAGATCAAAGACTGGTGTGGCATATCATGCAGTCGGACTCTTGCGTCTCCCAGCACCATGTGATTCCGTGTTAGTTGTCCAACCGCACTAGCCAAATCCTTTCCGCTTCGGCGTCCCATGCCTGCATACAACTCGAACACCTCGAAGCCGAGCTCGGTGGCACATGCATACACTGCAGCAGATTTGCCAACACCCGTTGGACCCGTCAGCACAATGCAGTTCGTCAATTTACTGAGCTCCATGGATGTGGCAGCTGGGCCGGGATCTGGGACATCGGTGCGAAACTGATTGAACCACGCAATCTCCTCCGGATGAAATTCTTTGTACTCGTCATCCTCATTGCCATACCCAGCATCAACAATCGCGTCGTCTGCTGCATCAGACGCTGGATCGTCGACCATATCAGATACGCCGCTCATCAAAGAGCGGGGTCGTCCACGCTTGCGCGACACTGTGCGCGTCTGGATAGGCCGTTGTCGTGCACCACTGTACGACACACGCAGATCGTGCAGCCAATCGCGGAGAAATAATGCCGACTCTTCGTTTCCCAAAACGTGTGCGGCACATCGGGGGCGCCAATGGTCCATCCATACCGAGGCATGCGTACTTTGTTTTGGCCGCGAGGACAATATTTTAGGTGTCACTGGCATGAGTTGTTCAAGCAGATGCGTAACGGCAGGCGGCATGTGCACATTTCCTTGCGCTGCTAGATCCGGACCAATGTAGGCAAGAGGCGTGCGTGGTGCTGGCGACCCCTCTGGCACGACTGATCCCGCTTCCATAATAGACGCTTCACAGTTCACGTTCAATGTACCGCGACACGCTTTGACAGGTGAAGGCACCCTAGCTGCTGGACTTGAACGAAGGCATGTCCAGTCTATATATGTAGACCCAGACGCGAGAGAACACGCGAGAGGCATGTCCAAGCTTAATTGGCGCGTTCGTTGAGGCCACGTCAATCTATGCTTGTAGTCAAGCCATCCTTCGGGTACGACATGCACCATATCATGCGTTGGCCAAGGTGCTGGCGCAATTTTTCTTGGCAAACAGCCATTTTCACACGCTCGTGTAGACGAGCTTGGATTCGTCGAGGATTTGGTTTCACGCTTTGCAAAAAAGGGGTGCACACCACCTGAGGCGCGCGAGCCTCGCACGGTACGCTGAATAGGCTCTTTCACGTTTGCTTTCTCAGGAACTGTCGCAGAGATCGGAGACTCTTGTCCCCATGCGGCGAATAGGGTAGTCGATGACGGTCGTGTTCGCGACTTGGAAGCGCGGCCCTTCGGCGGCGGCGTGCGTGAACGTTTCGGTGTACAAGCGTCATGGGGACCACGCTCGCCACTGCACGAAAAAGCAAACAAGGGGAATACACGACTACCTGTCTCATCTCGTTGTGGCACGTCTGTCGGTGCCATCTCCAGGGCAAGACGAGCACAGACGCAAGGATGATCGCGTTCAGCGAAGTGTTTCAAAGGGAGCGGCGCGTGACGCGAACGTGACGTGACGCACGAGGACGCGAGACGCGTCCACTTGAAGTACGAATGAATCGACTACGAGCCAATTGGCGTACACACATAAATCCACAATTCCAGACGTCGAGCACTACATATGCGTTGCATCACCAGGCGTGCTATCTGGTATGAGGTCGCCGTCGGTTCGAGGCACATATCGAGGAGCAGTAGAGAATGGCTGGTCGCGCGCTACAGGCCGGCCTGCATGCGCGGTAGACGCATCGGTATTCATCGAATTGTCTTGGTGTTCGGCAAGATCCGACGACACGAGACCTGTCTGATACGATTCAGGCTGGAAAGAACGCGTCGTTGCGCCAAGCGACTGATCCAAGACGCCTGAACTATGGTCCAGTTGCTTGAAATTCGCATGAACGGCTTCTTCTGGCTGCCGAAGGCGATCAAGTCGCAAGTCTGACAAGAATGCTTCGCCAGTTCGGGCTGGACTCGGTGCCATGCTAACACCCGCGGCATGCGATGGTGCGTCGCCTTTGTTCTCGCCACGCGCACGCGATAGGTGCTGATCCTGTGCACCATGCAAGAAACTGCCAGGAAGGCGTGAAGGAGGGGCAAGCGCGGGAGGCCGTGATAAGTAAGGTGCGGCCGCAGCTGATGCGTGCGGGTACACATGATGAGAGAGACCCGTACTTGCATGGTCAGCATTGCCTGTCATCTGACGCAACTGGTTCAGTTCATGGTGCGCAGCTTCCAGTGCTTCAATCAGCTGCTCGCGCTCGCGATGTAGAGCCTGGAATTGCAGCACGGCCTTTGTGAGGATATCGCCCTTCGATGTCTTGGGACCGCGGTCTACGGGCACAAATTCTTTCAGCTCGTCAAACAGGTCCTTCATTTCTTTCCGCCGCTTTCGCTCTGCGATTTTGTGCGTTACACGCAGACTCGGACTGCGACTGTAAGGAGTCTCTTTCTTCTCCGGGGGTGAAAGCGTGTCGTACGATGTTTCACGCCCTGACTTCGAATGCAAAGCAGAGCTAGCATCTGCACCTTCCGATGCATCAGTGGCTTTCTTGTAACCCAATGCACCAGCGCCAGCTGCGTCTTGGGTGGCTGTCGAGCCCACACTCGAAAAGTTCGGTGGAAATATAGTCGCGCGGCCATCATTATCTTGACCAGCCATTGTGTTGGAGAGAAAAGGAAATGCACGAGCAACATTGTCCTGCTCAGTCGCATCGCCATGCAATGCAGGCGCATTCGACTCTAGGTTCGGATCAGTTGGCAGAAGATCCAATCGATAGGGGGGCTGCTCTTGTCGCATAGTGGGGTATCCAGGCTGAGTACCTTCAGAGCGACGGGCACCTGTCAGATTCGGGTCCATGGATGAGCTGTGTGAATTCGCGTCATTCATGCCTTTTTTCTCATCTGATGCGGGCGCGTACGCGGCTGGCGGTGGATTGCTCTGGAACGTCAGGTCACTACTGCTGCCACCTTCGCCTTTCCCACTCGACGAATGCATAGGATATGGCGACGGACGCTGCGACGAATGCAGTGGATCGAGTGACACAATCCCAGAAGGTTGGTCCGATCCTCGACCAGGCACCGACGATGACACGAATCCTAGGGCGTTCTCGCTCATCGTTTAGGCGCGCTCTTGTGGGGAGTCCTCGTGGCCAAACACGAGCTAGCCACGCGGACAACGCGCGAGAATGTCTCCCGTCGATGAACACGTGGGTGGCGACCGCGGTCCACCACGTGCGCGTGTGCGCCACGTGTCAAAAGTTGGCGGCGATCAGCCACGATCTCAGTGCATGGCATATCGATGTACCTAGGTATTGTAGTTTCCTGCAAGAGCCGTGCGCTGTGTCATCCACGCCCACTGCTGTCCTCGAGCAGAATGAAATTGTGACTCAGGCAGAGCTTGCTACATACGTTCAATATAGTTGGTAGGCACAATGCCTATATGACCTTCCGCATTGCGTGCGCGAAACCAGTCGTCCGATACCTTTTCCAACAACGATATACGTTCACCTTGAACAAAAGACAAATCACCAGGCTGGCCACCTTGAAATCTGTCGTGCAAAAAAAAAAAAATAAATAAATAAATGTACGTCAGTTCCGATAGTTATACGTGTAGTACGCACGTGTATAGGGCCACGGCCTCCCCGAGCGTTGAAGTGGTCTGCGCGGCAGATGCTGTTACCGATGCTGGCGGTTGCTGTACGGGGGGGTATGGAGACGTGGTCGTCGTTGTGGTGACTGAGGATGTATAATAATCTCTGGGTTCCTCCTGCTTGGGCTTTTGGAAATGATCGATCGTGTTTTTTAGCGCTGAACTAAACGCTGCACTCTTAGAGGATGTATCCAGTTTTCCTATCGACTGTAACCACGTAGCATGAGTCGACGTGCGTGAATGAACAAAAGATACGTACCTTGGTCGTCGTGAGCCCCTCTGGTTTGCGAATGTCTTTGTGCATAGGGGACACATGCATTTCTTGCAAATCAGATTCTATCCCATTTGTATTTGTGGTGTGCGTTGACCCAAGAGACGAGTTGACTTGACGCTGATGCTGACGAGGTGGTGGCGGTGGTGCTGGCTTCTTCAAGCCTACAGGGGCTGATGAAACAGGCTCTTCCGACGGACGCTGATAGTTCTGCAACAAATGCGGACGCTGTGAAAAGTATTCGTCCAGCAAGTCGAAAAATGCCTCGCGTTCTTTCCCTGGGAGAGCAAACATCGAGGCGATACTGGAGACAGGTGGCTGAGGCAAAACCATCGAGGAGTCTCACTGCACCTCCACACTCGTGTGCACAGATCTAGCCTGATGTTCGCTCTGCTTTCACTTCATATGGACATGGAGTCGAGACACTACGAACATTTGGACAACGTCACATTTAGCATGTACGAAGGTGCGGGGGAAAAGGGCTGATACGTTGTAGCATATAAGCGCATAGTTTATAGACGGGTTTATAGAGAAGCATGGAATGCTTCATATATCAAATATGGCGGATATCATGGATGTGAACCCATCTTTTGAGACGCACGTCTCGTCTGGGCCAGTAATTGAATTGCCTTACTCGGCTTCTTCGTCACAGCCATCACACACGTGAGCATTGTTAGCAGGACGACGGAGCCAGCTTGATGTAAAGAAGCAAGGGGCACAGGTACCATGTACACCAGAGTGAAAATTCCTAATAGCGCTTGCAGAGCGGACATGTGAGCGGCACCGGTAGCAAAGCGCGGTGCTGCACGTGGCAGATGAGCCTTGAGCCGCTTGGCATATGCGAGAAAGACAAACATAGCAGCGAAAGTCGTCATGCCCAGGTAACGGTGCATTGCCTGCACGGTGACAGGGTTTTGGGTCATATTGCCCAGTACGAAGCGAGACGAATCGGGCTCAGTATTTGCATTCATGCGGAACGCGTAGCGAGGATCAAGCAGTTCATCCTTAGGGGGCAAAAGACGGTAACCACCCATGAATGGGAACTCACTATACAGCAAGCCAGCATCCAAACCGGCGACAAAAGCGCCATATATCGCTGTCGTGCATGCTAAGACGAGCATACCAAGGCCTACACGGCGGAATGTCCGTGCCTTAGGATTCTGAAGCGAGTGCACGAATGATGTGAGTAGATCGGTCGCCTGTTCGGGCGTCTTCTTCAGGTTTTTGACCAATGCATTGTCACGCAGAATCGACACTGCCGTGTAAACCATGCCCATGTACACGGCAAATGCAGTGCCGAGATGCGCAGCCAGGCGGAAGTGATCCACACGAGGTGTCCAGTCAGGGCGTGGGAACGAGGACGATGGCTCGTTCTCGTACGGATTCTTCAGGCCACTTGCCACCATGTACCAGCCAAGGAAGCCCTGGAATCCAATACCTGCTGCAATAGCCAGTAATTTCTTCCGCGTGTCTGGTGTCGTCATGCCGCGTCGCAGACAGAACAAGGCAGCTGGCACCACGAAAAAGACTCCGATAAAGCGGCCGAGAATGCGATGCGACCATTCCCACAGGAAGATCGTCTTGAACTCCTGCATTGTCATGTTTGCATTAAGCATCTTGAATTCAGGTGATTGCTTGTACTTGTCCCACTCTTCGTTCCACTCGGCCTCCGACTGAGGAAGACGCATCCCCTTGAGACCAGGGTTCCACTCGGTGATGGACAAGCCTGACTCGGTCAGGCGCGTGATGCCACCCACAATGATAATGAGAAACACTAGTGCAGCTGATAGAAGCAAGTGGTATGCGACGGCATTGCTCGTCGTTGGTGGCAAGTCCAATGATGCAGTCTGTGGTTCAGCAGCTTCCGACGCTGACCCTGATCCTGCTGCATTATTGGCCCGTGCCGATGTCGGCGCAGAATACGTGCGGAACGTCTGGTTGAGTGAGCACATCGATAGAGCCGATTCTTTCCATGGGCTGTTTGCAGCACGTGTGATAAGGGATTGAACGCCATGAAGACGTGGTGCGCCAACACCTAGGTGCGTACGAAGACAAGGCGTATTTGTCCATGTTGATAGGGAGCGCAGCATAAATCGATGTGGCTGCTCGGCACCTACGAGTCCAGGCATCGCCCGGAGCGAACGCACGGTGATGCTGCGGAGAGCCATGATGCAACGAATCGTTGCTCGACAGACAGGCCGGGTGTGCGATAACGAAAGCTGGGGGAGTCTTGAGTGGCCGGGGTCCCACCCCGGCGGATGCTTTCTTCGGCACTCCTTGAGGACATCACGTGGCTTTTGACGAGTCCGCGGAGACGTAGCAGGGAAGAAAGGGGTTGTGGTGATCGAATATACTCAAGTCGTGAATTACACTTGCCTGTATGCATCATCGCTATAGAAAAATTGTCCACACACACGCGTGGGTAGAAGCAAAAACTGATGTGTACGACGCGCGCAATGGACCTCGGTCGGGTAGGAAAGTGCTAGGGACACGATGCGCCAGCGTGGTGTTAATGCGAACGAGATTACTTTCGATACTTTCGTGACACTGACATTTTGTTCATACGTATACATGTGTAGTAGTAGAAGTACGTGTGCGTCCGCTAGCCAAACGAATGTGTGCTTGACGACGCACCTAGACAGTCGCAGTCGTGCCATCGACAACAAGCAACCTCCACTTATTACTTGGCGACGGTCATTCCATGCAAGATAAAACACGTGCGAAGACAGGGCCATTAAGAAATGACTGTCCACGTGGAGGTAGTCCCGCATACGATGAGACAGCGTTTCGAGCTTGCATGAGGGATATGTAGGAGAGAATTGAGAAAGGGGGGGGATATACAGACACGAGTGACAGAAGGGGGGGCCATAACTAATAAGGCTCTCGGTAACCCATCAACTGCCTACACCGCCGCCAGCATGAAGTTCGGTAGGACGATTAAAACGTCCTTGTATCCGGAATGGTCGTCTCAGTACTTGCAGTACTCCGACCTAAAAAAGGATATTAAGAGGCGTATGGCTGAGAATGAGGGGATCTGGACCGACAAGGATGAGGACGAATTTGTCGAAGAGCTACGCATGGAGCTTGACAAGGTGTATTCGTTCCAGAAAAGCAAGGTCTCTGAGCTGACGGGTCGGATTGAACAAGTAAATACGGAAGTCAATCAGCTTCTGGCGGCCCGCTCGGAGCACGCCCACAAGGGAGCTGGGGACCAAGGTCAGGGCCAACAGCAGCAGCCAGACCAGGAACATGCCCAAGCTCGCCATCACAACCAAGGGGCTTCTTCAAGCACGGACGCGTCGACGACGACAATGCAGCCAAGATCTGGATCTGGGTCTGGTGAGCACGCACATGAAACGCACCGGGACGTGATGTACCAGGCCCGACACAATGCCGGCTCTGATGATGAGTTTGACTCTGACAGTGACGAAACTGACCATTTTGAGGAGCGCTTCCAGGATCTGGAAGAAAACTTGGCGAATGTGATCGCTGATGTCCATGACCTTGCGCTTTTCACCAAGCTGAACTACACGGGATTCCTCAAGATTGTCAAGAAGCATGACAAGCAAACCGGCCGTCTTCTGCGCAAAGAGTTTGTCCAGCACTATCTGAGCACGCGTCCCTTCTATAAGGAGAACTATGACGCTCTCATTGTCAAACTATCGCGGATGTTCGATGTCGTTCACACACGAGGCAATCCTGTGAAAGGCGATGCCAGTGCTGGTGGCTCGCAGAGTGCGTTCGTGCGTCAGACGACCAAGTACTGGGTGCATCCAGACAACATCGTACCATTGAAGTTGTTCATCCTGAAGCATCTGCCTGTACTCGTGTTCAACACAGAGAAGGAATACCAGCCGGAAGATAGCGCCATTACGTCGATCTACTACGACAATGAGGACCTCGAACTCTACTTGGGACGTCTCGAAAAGACAGAAGGTGCCGAGGCTATCCGCTTGCGTTGGTACGGCGGCATGGACAACAAGATGATTTTCGTCGAGCGCAAGACGCATCGCGAGGACTGGACGGGCGAGAAGAGTGTCAAGGCACGCTTTCCCATCAAAGAGGAGCTTGTCAATGCGTACATGCGTGGCGAGCACCGCATGAACGACACGTTTGAAGAGATGCGCAAGAAAGGCAAGAAGTCGGACAAGGAAATTGACTCGATGATCCAGCTGGCGTCGGAGGTGCAATATAGTGTGCTCTCGCGCAAACTCCAGCCAGTGATGCGCTCGTTCTACAATCGCACGGCATTCCAGCTTCCTGGTGATGCGCGTGTGCGCATTTCGCTCGACACAGAGCTAACGCTCGTACGTGAGGACAACTGGGATGGCAAGCAGCGCTCTGGCAACAACTGGCGCCGCATGGATATCGGCATCGACTATCCATTTGAACAGCTTCCTGAAGGCGACGTTGAACGTTTCCCCTACGGCGTGCTGGAAGTCAAGTTGCAGACACAGATGGGCCAAGAACCGCCCAAGTGGGTGCGTGAACTTGTGCAGAGCCATCTCGTAGAGGCTGTACCGAAGTTCTCCAAGTTCATCCACGGTTGCGCGACGCTCCTGTCGAACCGAGTGGACCTCGTGCCGTTCTGGCTACCGCAGATGGACATTGACATTCGCAAGCCCGTGTCGATGAACTTGGCACTGGATCGCCCCCACCACAGCTCGTCGCAATCAGACCACACCCACAGCAGTGGTGGGCGCAACCCGCAGTACGAGCCGATCAGTGAGGATGAGTTTGAAGGCGATGACAACGAGCACCGTGAGTCGCGCATTGCGGACGAACAACAGGAGGCTGATAATGTTGGTCTGTCGGCCTTTGATCCACGCATCAAGGAAATTCGCGAGCAACGTGAGAAATACCTGATCGAGCACCGGAAGGAGTCCGAGGGTGCCCAGAAGGCTGCATCGAAGGCGCCGACCAAGGACACAACGACTGCTTCGCGCTCCGACTTGCATGTCCCTCTGAGCCGCGCAGATATCTTGTCGCCTTCGTCCGTATTTGACAAGAATTACTTGCAGAAGTTCGGTAACAATATCAGCCGCCTGTGGCAACATCACTCGTCCGCGGAGCGTGAGTCGGGCGCTCATCAAGGTGGTGATGATGAGGACGAAGAGCGTGTGATTCGTGCGCTGCAGGGCCGGGATGAGGAGGAGCCGCGTGGATCTGGCTCAGGACCTCCTGCTGGTGTCGAGTATGTAACGGACTTCCATGCTGAGCCTGGCAAGAGGGTGTCGGTGCCGATCCGTGTGGAGCCGAAGGTATACTTTGCAAACGAGCGGACGTTCCTCAAGTGGCTCGAGTTCAGTGTGATGATTGCCTCTATCGCCACAGGTCTGCTGAACTTCCAGCGTGCAGGTGACACTATCGGTCTTATTACGAGTGCCTTGTTCACGCTTATCGCTCTTTTCACCATTGCCTACTCGGGTGTGCTGTACATGTGGCGCGCACTCAAGATTCGCGAGCGCTGCTCTTCTAATGTGTACTCGGACCTCTATGGTCCTACATTTATCTGCTTTGTAATTCTTGCGGTTACGCTCATTAACTTTGGCATGCGGTACTTTGAGACGAGCGAGGCCCGCTTGTTCCGTGGCGTTCTGAACTAATGCCAGCCACGTTGTAAACTGCTATTTTTTCCTCATTTTTATTCTTTGGCGCTTTTCTTTTCCCGTGAAGTCTAGAGCGACGATGAAATCGTCGCTTTCTCGCATCTGCGTATCTTCTCATAGATAGAGGCCAATGTCACGATTTCGTTTCGCTGCACATGGAAGGTGTTGGCATTCCATCAAAGAATGAGGGCGACAGAGAGAGAGAGAAAGCGAGAGCATCACGTGATTGTACGCGTTCTGTTTGGGATCAATTTTTTTTCTTTGCAGTGAGATAATGAGAAATTTTCCCTCGGCCTGGAGGTGTGTGCATAACTTTGTCAACGAACGATGACTCAAGACGAGGGAGCAGGGGCGTCTGCCACGCGCGCACCCATGAGCATTGATGAAGCAAAGAGTGCGGTGCTGAAGCAGGTAGAATTCTACTTTGCTGATGCAAATCTGCCGTTCGACAAGTTCCTCTTTACGCTTACGCGCAAGGACCCAGAGGGATGGGTGCCTATTGACACGATCGCTTCATTCAAGCGGATGAAGCCGATGCGCGAAGTGCTGAGCTCACAGGACATAGCTGAAGCGCTTCGTGGATCAACCTCGTTGCTTGAGGTCGACTCAGATGGTAAACGTGTGCGTCGCAAAGCGGAGATGAAGCCTGTGCCAGACGCGCATGCGCGAAGCATTTACGCAAAAGGTTTTCCAGATGAATTTGATGGACTGCAAGAAGAGCTGGAGTCTTTCTTTGCACAGTTTGGAAAAATCAATGGCGTGCGTATGCGGCGAGAAAACGAGAAGCCCCGCAAGTTTAAGAACAGTGTTTTTGTGGAATTTGCCGATGCTGCTGAAATGCGTGCCTTCTTAGAGAAGGCCAAGGCGACGGAGCCGCAGGAAGATGGGGGGCATGGCATCGAGTACAAAGGCGCGAAACTTGTGGCCATGAGCAAGCCTGCCTATGTTGAAATGAAAATGAAGGAAAAGGGCATTGATCCCAACAACAACAGCAGCAGCAAGTCGTCTTCATCGAAGGGCGGGCGCAAATTCAACGCATTCCGTGAGATGGAGCGGGAGCGACGTAGCTCAGATGGACCGGATGCTTCGAAGAGCACACGCTCTGAGCCCCTTGAGTTTGAATACAATGGTCAGATGCTGTGCACGAAGCCCGATGGCACCATCGAAGCAGACAAGGTCAGCTTTCCTGCGCAGAGTGTGCTTCGCTTCACGAATGCTAGCAAGGATGGCAACTGGAAAGATCTCAAGGATACGCTGTCTACATTGCACCCCACTTTGTTTGTCGAGTTCCCTGCTGAGGCCGTCGAGGGCGTAGTTGGGTTCCGCGAGCCTGTATCGGACGAGAAACTGCGTGAAATCCAAGACAAGGGCATCACCGTTGGTGGTTCGACCGTTTCTTGGGAGCGGGTCGGTGAAGACAAAGCTCGCGACTTTTACGTTGAGCGCGCCAATTTCCGTGCATCGTTCCTTCTTGACCGACGTGAGGCCGAGCGACATGCACCACGCCGTGGCGGCCGTGGCGGTGGTCGTGGGGGCCGCGGTGGCCGCGGTGGCCGTGGGGGTCATGGTGGCCGCGGCAGCGGCCATGCTGATGCCGCGCCAGCAACAGGATCGAACGAGAAGCGTAAGAACACCGACGAACCACCGGAAATCGGTGCGAAGCGCAGCAAGACGACAGATCAGGCTTCGTAAGCTTACGAACGCCCAGGCATCATCACAACAAATATCAAGCCAGCTACTCGTGTGCACCCTACATCCCATAAACTAATGCGGCCTTGGACTGTTCTGTTGCTATGCCCTCCTTTGCCTTTTTTTTTCCTTCTTCTCCTTCTCTGTCTTCTTCCCGCACTGCCTGCCTGATTGCCTGTCCTGAAAGAGTTGTAGTCTACATAGATTCTGTCGGAAGATTGGCTAGCATACGTTGACGACGTATTTCGGTGTCTTTTTCTGGCGCTTTCGGCTGCGTCTGCCGCTCGTGCTCCTTCTTTGCCGTCCGTTGCACGGTCTGAGGCGCCTCGCGAAGCGCAAAGGCCTTGGCCACATGTCCTAGATGCAGTTGATTCACATGGAAAATGGCCTTCTCACTCGCTGGGTGCGTCGCATACGCACGAATATGTGCAAGAAATGCTGTACGTGCCAAGCTTGCGTGGCTTGGGTCTGCGAGGACCCAACGCTCCAAAGCCATCTGCACGTCTGTGGCGCGCGATTCGTACTCACGTGCGGCGCCGCCGAATCCTTCATACAGCACGGTGTCGTAGCCGACCACTGGCACAGATGCACGCCGCGGCGGTTCTCCGACGACCATGCGCTGGGTAAGCACATCGAGCCAAGGCCTCTCATGCGGCATCAGCATGAGCCAGCTCGTACCTTCTCGTCCTACACGGGCTGTACGGCCGACACGATGAACATACTCTTCTACCCCGCCTTCGGTGGGGACATCCATTTGAATGACACAGCTGACGTGCGGAAGATCCAGGCCACGCGAAGCGACGGACGTGCAAAGCAGTACGCCTCCTCGCTTGGCAGGAGCAGCGTCCGTTCCGTCCTCAAGTGTGTGAAAGGCTCGTAAAGAGGCAATTCGTTCTTTCTGCGTCATAGAGCCATGCAATCGATAGATCGGCACGCCGGGCAAAAGATCGCTTTTTTGGGCAAGTGGCATGTCCTGACTAGAAGGGAGTGGCCGTGATGTGTCACTGTCTTTCGTCGGCAGCTGGCCCATACGCGCGCCACCAATAGCGTGCCAGTGGAAATCGACAGTATCTGTACAAGTGAGAAAGACCATGACACGTGCAGGATGAGCCGCTTCAGAGGCGCGTGGCAAGCTTTGTCGAAGAAGCGCTAGCAGCGTGACGAGTCGGAGCTTCGGCGGCACAATTACCGCATGCTGCGCAAGCTGCGCAGGAGCTGAGAACGTTGGGCCATTAAAGTCGACCGGGGCATCGAGAGAGGCCGGTTCGTGATCCTCTGCTGTCCTATTCCCCACACTCTGAGCAGAGTCGGATGTAGGACCAGATGCGTCTTTATGCCTTGTGCCTGGTGCTGGTTCCACCGCTTGATGCATGCCTGCACGAATAAGCAATGGTTGGTGAAGGGTCGTGCCAGAGAACACCTGCACACGCTCGTCGAGTGTAGCAGAGCATAAGACTACCCGTCGGCGCCACGCCCACCATGCTACGCCGAGCGAATCTGTCACCTGCGAGTCCGGGGCATGGGGCTCTATCGCACCATTGTTCAGCAAGGCTTCTCGCGCCGTCGACACACTGAGACGACGACGGCCATCGAGGGCTTTGACAATCCCCGACAGCTGCTCTTCAAAGCCCATCTCCAGCAACCTGTCTGCTTCATCCAGTACAAGCCAGCGACACTTGCCCACGTCCAAACTCGATGTGTTCTGCAGGTGATCCAACAGCCGGCCAGGCGTCGACACAATGATAGGAGATCCCTTGCGGATGCGCTGCTTTTCATGGTTCTTGGTGCTGCCGCCTGTGAGTAGATTCGGCACGATCCAGCGCGCACGACGACGTAAGAGCGTCCCATCTGCGGCTTCGTGCTGCGACGTGAGCGACATCGTCAAGAGACGCTCCAGCACCTGGTATATTTGCCTAGCCAATTCCCTCGTCGGCGCAAGAATGATCGCTAGTGTGCCAATACTCCGATCAATATAGCTCTCTTCCGAGAAAGGAAGAAGCGACTGCACGATAGGAAGTAGGTACGTGAGTGTTTTTCCGCTACCTGTCTGTGCTTGGATGAGCACATCACGTTGCGACGTCGGCGATGGCGGCTCGGAAATAAGCGGAGGAATCGCCAGCCGTTGGATGTCGGTAGGTTTACCGTCAATACCCATTCTTTCACGAAGGTGTGTTGCGAGGATCTCGTCCAGGCCCAATGCTTCGAACGAGGATGCGTTGGACGACGGCGCATTCGAGGGCGCAGACCGTGGCGTTTCTGGCAAACCTGCTGGTTCAGAAGCACCTGCTTCATCCCTCGCAAAGAGTGACGATACGTAACCATGGCTTCCCCCTTTCGACCTTGGTGCCGTATCATGTGATGATGTCGTCTTTGAGCTCGACCCCAGCGACATAGCACGCGCCTTTATGATAGCAGCTCGATCCTCCTCACTCAAGGTGCTTTCTTTTGGTATGCTGATTGTGGGAGAAGGCTGCCTACGTGCCCTTGAGCTTGTTCCTGCACCTGACAAGCCGCGTGTGCGCTTGGTTGTAGCTGCATCGTCTGCCGAGGACTCCTGCACGCGTGCGCGTTTTTTCGAGCTTCCATTACGAGACTTGTTCTTATTCTTTTGCGTGGAAGGCGGAGGAGCAGCGTCCAAGTTGAGCAAAAGACCATCGTCGCCTTCCATGGTCGCTGCGTCAACAAATGACGATGTGCCAAGAAAATCGAGGGGCCATATCGACTTGCTTTTCTCTTGCAGGAGAGATGAAGAAAAAAAAAAATTGTGCGCGTACGAGTCGCCTCCACATCCATCCAGTCGTTCTCTTTCTCATCGCCCCTTTTATACTTGGCTCTCGAGGCGTTACGTTGATCGACGAACGGTACGCGCATTGACGTGGCCGAGGTATTCTCACCTATCATGGTCAGGTCCTCATCCTCTTCATCGAAAATCAACAAAGAACGTCCTACGGCTGTTGTGCGTGATCATGGCCTTTTATATCGGTCCAAAGCACGTGGACTGCTTGACACACACAACTTGCCAGCACTGCAAAATTTGCTAAAACGCGACCCATCTGCCTACACGGAAGAGTTCCTCGCACAATGGAACCACTATGAAAGTCTGCGTCGCATATTTGCGTCGGGAATCGGGCAGCATATCGAAGGCAGTGGCTCAGAAGGCGCTAGTGTGCAGACAATTCGCTTGAGCAAAGATCAACAAGACAAATTCGAGCAACTACTGTCTTTTGTCGCACAACTTGCACCAAGTTACCCAGATGTGACAGCAGCGCTTCCGGAACACTTAAGTGAGCTACTGCTTGAACATCATGCAAGTCTCAGCCCGGACACGCGGAAGACCTGCTTCCGAGCGCTGACTCTGTTACGGAATCGAAACGTTATTACAAGCGAGGATTTTCTCAAGACACTCATTCCTCTTCTCAGCACGACGACTTCATCAGAGATGCGGTCGACGCTGTTGCATACCATTGTACAGGATCTAAAGCATGCGAACCAAAAGTCCAAGGACCCACGTCTCAACCGCATGGTCCAGGGTCTTCTGTTTGGTATGGTAGAGCGTGGCATGAACCCCGAAGGTTCCAACGTTGTACTGCATCGCGCTGATGCAGAACTCAAGGGCCGCACAGAAGCACTGTGGGCAGTCCGTGTGGCCTCGGAGATGTGGCGTCGGCACATTTGGACAGATGCCAGAACGGTGGCACTGTTGGCTATGGCTTGTACGCACCCTCATCCCAAGGTACAAGCATCTGCTGTGCGATTCTTCTTGGGCGACCTGCATGCGGCTGAGAATGCTGGGTATGACTCTGACGAGGAGCAGGAGAGCAGCGGCGCGGACGTCGGGAGGCTCGAGCATCAAAGCAAGGTAGGCAAAAAGACACGCGCAAGTGAGAGGCGTCTCAAACTTGCTCAGGCGCAGGCTCGGCGTCGACGAAAAGAACAAAGTGACAAGGCGCTTGATGAGGCGGACCAAGAGACAGGGAATATGGCAGCGATCCATCTGCTGCATGATCCCCAGTCATTTGCCGAGGGCCTTTTCGAGAATCTAAGCCGTGGAGACAAACGGCACTCTCTCGAAGTCAAAGTGCGTCTGATGCAGCTGCTCAGTCGCGTCATGAGTGTACATCGGTTGACGGTGCTGAGCTTCTACAGCTACTTGGCAAAGTATCTCATGCCGCATCAGTTGCACATTACACTCATTCTCGTGTCTCTCGCGCAATCAGTACATGAGCAGACACCAACAGATGTGCTGACGCCTGCGATTCGCAAAATTGCGTACGCATTTGTGCATCCTGGTGTTGGTGCGGAAGTTGTTGCCGCCGGAATCAATGCCATCCGAGAAATTTGTCGCCGGCAACCATGGTGTATGGAGGAAGATCTGCTCGAAGACTTGGTCGCATACCGTCGCTCGAAAGACAAGGGTGTCAGTGCTGCTTCTCGAAGTCTGCTGCTGCTGTATCGTGAGGTGAATCCGGCTATGTTGCACCGCACAGAGCGTGGCAAGTCTGGCGCGTTGTCCCTAGCCCAAGGCAAGCAGGCAGAGCGCTTCGGCGTAGACCGGCGGGAAGTGCACGGCATTCAGGGTATCGAACTGCTAGAGCAGCACTTGAAGGAGCGCAGCCAAGCAGCGCGTGACGACAGCAACAATGGGAACGAGGACGACGACGACGATGACGATGACGCCAAATGGGATGGCTGGGAACTTGAGAGTGCATCGGATAGTGACAGCTCGGGAGGTTGGATTGCCGTGAGCTCCGATGATGAGCAAGAGCACTTCGAGCTGGATAAGAGTGATGTCGATGATGCGAGTGACAATGAGAAGACTGTGGGAGAGAAAGAGCCCGACCCCCGTCCCATGAGTGAGCGTGTCCGAGAGGCAAGGAAGATTCGCCGACAGGCTCGGAAGAAGCGGCAGGAGCAAGGCTCTGACAGTGAGGACGACGAGGCTATGGACACGGAGAGTCACGCCCACGGCACTGACGAGGTCCAGGAAGCCGCACAGGCGCCTCCTGAGGCTGGCACGGACACATTCTCCGAGCTAGCAACGACCAAGATCCTGACACCTGCGGACTTTGCTAAGCTGAATGAGCTGCGCGTTCAAGCTGCTGAAGAGGCCGTCAAAGCAGGTGGCGCGGCAGGGGCACGTGCACGACGTGAGTTGGCTGCCCTACAGCTGTCGAAAAAGCGCAATCCCAATACGCATGACGTACTGGATGAATCAGATATTCTTGGTCCACGCAAAAAGGCCAAAGCTGATTATGAAGAGCGTATGGCCAGTATCAATGCCGGCCGTGAGGGACGTGAAAAGTTCGGCAGTAACAAAGGAAAGAAGAAGAAGGAGGTCGCTAGCAGCTCGACGAATCGACAAAAGGCGAAGGGCAAGAACTTCCAGATGGTGTCGAAAAGCTGGGGTGTTCGAAGCAAGAAGAATGCTTCCCTGCGTGAAAAGAGTAAGCGTCTGCGTGCACATGTGAATCAAGCGAAGAAACGCATGAAGTAGATAGAAGAGGCGCTTGTGGCAATGACAGTCGCGATGGCGACGCTCCATTGCGTCGGTACGTGTCTGAGCCTGCTTGATCTATGGCCATGGCAGCAGTGTTTCCGAACGTGGCTTGGATGTCTAGCCTGCCAGTTCCTACAGGCCCCAGAGTTCCGAAGGACTTTGACGCACAAGTTCCCACTCCACACGCAGCAGGACCCACACAGACCGACGGACAATTTCCAACGCTTCAAGAAGCAACAAGCCACGCTGCCACTCCACAAGGAACTGCCAGTGTGAACTTAGCTTGAGCGACCATGTGAAGCGCAAGAATAGATTGACCACCAAAAACACCCAGTACACAGTTGTTGGCAGCGGCAATGGCTTCTCGGGTCGGCGGAGCAAACTAGCGCGGCGGGTGTGTCTGCGTACAAACGCATTGCCGTCAGTTCCGGTGTCGCCAGTGGTGTCGCCAGACACAGGACTGCGAAAATCGCTACTGGGAGGCGCAGAACTCGTAAGATCCGTGTCGATGACACTGGAGCGACGATGCAAAACTGGCAAGTGCGCACGTGGCTCAGCCACCATCGCGCGGAAAGAATGGATCTGCAACAGATCCAGGCCCCAGTCATTCGTAACGTCCCACCAGAACGAAAAGAGCGTATTTACAAGTACACATACATACCAAATCCAGTTGAACATGCGTGAGAGGGCGGGGCTTGCGTGAAGGAGCGTCGGAGTTACCCTTAGCCAGATCACAGGTAGCGATGAAAGGTACTTGAGTGCATTATACAGTGGACGTCGCGGTCTCTGACTCGACACCACATATTCGCACAAACACTGACGCAAGCGAATCAAATATGGCACACTGATTAACATTGGGACCGCGATGCTCATTTCTGCTCGCAATAGAACTGAATCGTCAGCTCGCCGACCGAGCAGAAAGCAAGTGAGCACAACCAATGATATCCATACGTCGCCCAGCACCTTGGCGAATGATGTGAGGATGTCAGCTGCGACCACATCAGTAAATGAAACCGACACACGAAGCGACGGCGTCAGCAAACGGACCAGTGTCCGATTCCATGTCCGCAACATATGTCGAAATGGCCCAGGGATCATCCATAATGCCAAAAGACCTGCAAGGGTAGCCACTTCCCACGCTTGCGAATACATCGTCCGAGCACCTGTGGAAGCGTCGACATGAAAGCGGTACATGAGCCAGCAGAATGTCGCCCATGCCACATGGCACAGCGCAAGCAAGTACAAGGCCATCGCGCCGCTGTTGGCTGCCATGGCACGCGATGAAGTGCGACCCACACTTACACTTGGCAACAGTGTGGGTCCTGCGCCAAGAAATATATTCATATCCCAATACTGCAGGACCTGGAGATCCATCGCAAAGCCCAAGATGCACAGTGCCGTCATCAGTACAACACGGAATATTGGCGGCAAGAAATGCGCGAACGAAACGTCGAGCTCGCTGGCCGTCATTCTTCCGACCTCAGGAGAAGCTTGGGCGCACACAAGTCCTGTCCATACTAGCCATAACCCACACAGCCATCGCCCGACAACGACCGTCCGCATTGGCGGCGGTCGGTCAGGTGGAGATCACCGGATGGAAGAAGTATAATCAAATGAATGGAGGTCGAAGAAAACCCACATAGGTTAGAGGTCTTTGGCTAGAAAGATGTATGTATGTATGTATGTATGGGATAAAAGAGAACTAGCAGAGAGTAACAAGAGCCATCGTAGAAGAAAGGAAAGGGGTGAGGCATCTAGCTAATACCCGTTTTACCCATAGACCAACTCTACGACTTAGTATATTTGAAAAATTTTATGGAGAACAAAGAACGTGCTGGACAAAAGTTGAACACCAAGGCGCGCTCAGAGCATGAATCCACGGAAGCTCTTTAATCACGGAATGGTCGCCAAACACGTTACGCTAACCCTCTTTGTGTTGACGAAAGATACGAATAAACCAGCCAGAAAGGCAAAACGAAACGATTTCGACACGAGCAAGATAGCCTTCTGTGTTGATATAGAATAGAACACGCCTCAAATTCATCTCGGTAGGAAAGGTTTGTGCGAATCCAGCGATAAAACTACACATTCGAAACTGACATGCCCTAACCCAAACACATCAATGACCATACCCGACACACTTTGCCATCCAAGCAAGCATAGCACAGAAGCATACACGCGGAAACGCATCCATTTTTGTCCCAAGTGGGCACAGCTAAAAAAGGAACCGACATAGTACATCACGACGGGGCGCATCACTAGGATGAGCAGGCGTCTATAGGATCCTGTATTTTGGTGCCACTCAAGCAGGAGAGAAAAAGAAGAAAGAACATAGGCATCACAACACTCATTAAGCATCGCGCACCTTGACCGTACCACGGTGAAGACCCGTGCGACGGGCAGCAATGAGACCGACCTTCTGACCTGGGACGGCGCCACGCTTGACCGTCGACGAGTGACCGATGTGCTGGTGGTTACCACCACCGTGTGGGTGGTCGACGGGGTTCATGGCAACACCACGAGTACGAGGCCAGCAGTTACGCTTGACACGGTACTTGTGGTAGGCACGGCCGGCCTTCAGCAATGGCTTGTCAATACGACCACCACCAGCAACAATACCGACAGTAGCACGAGCAGAGCTTGGCACCGTCTTCTTCACACCAGACGGCAGACGAATACGCGACGTGGTACCATCGGCATCGTGACCAACGACGGTCGCGTAGTTACCAGATGTGCGGGCAAGCGCACCACGGTCACCAACCTTCTCCTCGACGTTGCAGACAATCGTACCCTCAGGCAGCGAGCTGAGAGGCAGGACGTTACCGACGCTTAGCAAGGCCTTCTTACCGCAGTACACAAACTGACCCGTGTGCATACCCTCGGCAGCAATGAACGTCTCAGTCTTGTGCTTGTAGTGGTAAGGGTCACGGAACGTAATGCGCGCGAGTGGTGCACCACTGAAAAAATGTTAGTATGAAAACGACTAGGCGCTCAACAAAATCCTGCTCTGTGGCATCAACGTACCGGCCAGCGTCGTGGATGATCTCCTTCACCAGACCACGGATGTATCCGTTGCGCTCGGCAAAGTCGAATGGGCGAAACTTGGCCGGCGCCTTGTTCAGGCGCGTGTGAGCAGTGAAGATACCACCGCTCTTACGTTGAGAACGAATGACTACATGCTGTCAGTACGTCTGCGATGTCTCTTTCATTCATGCACATACCGCGTCCCATGGTCTTGTCTCTTTGTGGTGGTGAGCAAGCTTCGGCGGCTGTTTGCCTCCTTCTCGTCTCTGGCGCGCGCACCGGAAACTGAGTCTGGACGGTCACGTGTCAAATGCAGTTTTGGTGTTCGGCCGATGTGACGTTCTCCACGAGCACAACCGCGGCTCCATACACGGCGCTTGGAGAAGCTGGCACAGGCTTGCTGGGCCCGCTGGTCAGGGCTCACGCGCGTGGCTGGCCTCCACGTGTTTCTGTCCTCTTGCAGTGGCATATGCCTCCCTCCTGATGTCTATCTAGCCTTTGGTTAGTTTCGCACCTCGTCCATAGGTACGTGTCGAGAACACACATACACGCACACACATACAAGGCACATGTTTTGCGGATGATCACCTATATCACATTACTATCAGCACTGTCCGAGCGATCCGTGTGGACTTTACATTCTGCAATGCTGATTTCTCGCGTCTTGTATTTCACATGCGTGGTTGCCGAAATGAGAGGCAGGAAGACTGACATGCAGAATTTGGTTTTAGTTTACAACAGCTAGATATGTACAATGACGGGGGCATCAGCACCTTCTTCGAAATCGTCAGCTTCGACCTCCTCATCAAGCAGTTGGTCTAATGACCATGCAAAGCGTGCGTGTGAAATGGAACTTAGGTCCCGCCACGCATTTACCAAACGCTCGTGATCTGTAGTCGTGCTTGACGTCATAGCAGCCCAAGCACTCAGACTCCGTCCTATATTGGCACGTAGGCAGGCAAGATCGTCAAGAATTGGTGCTTCATACGAGGCCAAGTCGTCTGTCCAAATATGTGGTGGCAAAGCTTGCCATTGAGCAACGAGCGCTTCGAGCCATCCAAGGTGAGCCTCGAGATGTGAGGAGGATGTCACCATAGGCGCCGACGCCGGTCGATCCGCATCCCATTCGCATGGATGCAATGCATGAGGAGCGGGTGCACCAAGGTAGGAGGCAGCACGACAAAAAAGCGAAATGATAGCAGCCCAGTGATCGAGGGCAGCTGCATTGTTGGTGCAACGGAACAGAAGAAAAGATAGCTCAAACTCACGCAAGAGTGGCTCGTGAGCAAGGGATGGGCCGTGATGTTCAGCTGCGCATGCACGAGACATGACGTCCTCCAGCAGCCACGACTTGTCCATACTCCATCGCGTTCTTTCCGCGCCGTGTGCGTCAGGGGGCCAACTGTGCGCGAGGGAAAAAGGCGTGAATGCGAGACTGGGTACGCTGCTCATCGGCGAAGAGGCTTTACCCTGCATCTGCGAGCGATATGTGTGTCGGAGATCATGGACATTCACACGTGCTTCGCGGTCAGACATCGACGTGAAGGAATCGCACATGGCATCGCCCGTGTGTGCGTCAACATGGAAAATGCGCGCAAGCGTCGCGCGACTCTTTTGCAAATACCGCGTCATGTTTTGCCATAGTGCATAGTCGTCGACAGGGTAGGGCGCTAGTGACTTGTCCATGGATTGGAGATGGTCCCTAGATACTAGCAATTGCGTGCTGGCATCTGTGCCGGGGGGAGTAAGCCAGGCATCAGACGCGGGGTCATATGTGCGTGACAAAACATCTTTTTCTTTAGTGTAGAGAAAAAGAGCCGAGCGGATGCCTTCTGTGGCAAGCGCATCTTGTCGGTCATCTGCGTATCCAGCTGACTGCCACGTCAAACAGTGTATGCCAGGTGGCACAAGCTTAAAGCCCTCAAAAAGTGTATCTGTACGATACGCATGCTGGTCTATCGATACATAGGAGGCACGAGGCAAATTCTGCAGGAGAAGAAAGGCATAATGTTCATAGAGCTCTTTGACGGCCTGAACCATGTGGAAGTACAAGTCGCTTCAAGACGACGGACGCGATAGACAAGGAGGCTCTTGCCAAGTGGAGAAGAGGGTATTGACCTCGTACATTTTGGCAAGTCGTGGAGGGAGAAAAGGATAGGGCATCGGCTCGTAGCAAGGAACGAATGCTGAAAGAAACGAGACTGACATGGCGCTGCCAGCATTCATCGGCTAAGACGATGAGCTAGAGCTGATGCCGTCAAGCATGAATTCTACAAGGGACCGGGCATTTTTCCATGCAGGATCGGAGTTCACGCGTGCGATGGGTTGCTTTGAATCAGGCGTAGGTGCGCAAAGATCTGTGAGTAGCTGCTGCACCATGTCAGTGCGCCGCTCATCTTCCTGGCTACCAGGTAGGGCGCGCCGTGTGCCTTTTTTGGAGAGAATAACAACGCGGACCTTGTGACCACGCTCAAGATCGCGACGTGTTTTGGCAATTTTGTGAGTAAGATCGTTGCCCGTGACGCTCCACGAAAGCTGCAGGACTTTTGGCTGAGACTGAGTGGGCGTCTTTTTCTTGTCGCGTTGACGCGCATATTCTAGGCGCTTGCTAAGAAGACGGCAAATGGGAAGTTCGTGTAGTGACCATTCCTGTTTGACATTCGCTTTTGAGTCACCCTTCGCGAAAGCGCCTTCCGTGACTTGAACAAGAACATATTCCTTGCGGTCGATCTTGGACAGAATGTCGTTTGGTTTGAAGGGACCACGTAGCTGACCGCTCGCAGGGTCGACTAGCTGAATAAGTGGAGCAAGGATAGCCTCGTCACTCCGGCGCTGCTTCTCATTCGCGCGGGGGACTGCCGAATGAAACATTGACGGGATCGCGCCACGTAGCCCAATGGGCCATTTGACGCGCTGCAGTATCGTGGGGCCAAGCAGAGTCTGCGACAGCGGAGCGAAATGCCTCATGCTTCAGAAGGTCAAGAAAGTACAGCGACTGCGGGTATGTGAGGTACTTGACGTAACGCGGCGCACGAAAGTAGTCAAGATACTCGAGGTAATGCAGAAACGCTTCGTCTTCAAAGTAGCCTTGCTGCGATAACTGATGCAAATAGTATGGATTGCTTAGCGCCGAGAGAAACTCAAGATCGCGCGAAAAGCGCTGTTGATTTGCTACTCGTTCAGGATCCAGCTCAGTTGCCCCGGTGGCAGTGTGGAGCATAATACGAACCCTAGAGGAGTGGGGTCGGACAGGAGTTTCGACATATTGCGTGGCCGTGCCGGCTGCCAGCACGCTTCCACGCGCCATTTCACCTGTTGCGAGCGCATTTGACTGACACATACCAAATACTACGGCCGAGTGAGTCTGAACAACCATCGCCCGAGTACGGAAACATGCAAGTATGTAGGTGTGTATAGGAGGAGGCACTATGACTCGGCCGCCGCGCGTTCAGCCGAAATTAGCACGGACTTGAGGACTAGGCAAAGAGTCAGTCAGGCTAGCTAGCTCTTGCTCCACCTCAAGATGAGTCGTGCTTACGTCCCCAACCGCAACACAGAGAGAAACGACAATAAGCGCAGCTTGCGGCGTTGGAAGCAGCTGGAGTAGGAATGACGTGTGCGCCCCGCCCGATCAAATGAGGCCCAAATGGAAAAATCGGCTCGGTTGGGAAAGACGCACACACACACACACATACATATATTGTTGTTGTCGACGACGACCGGCGCAGTGTAAGCAGAGCACGAGACGCCATAGATGCAGGGCGTTCGTGAAGATGCAGGCGTTGGACTGTCGCAAAAACGGATCGTGCTGCGCCACATTAATGCACTGACGTCGGCGATGCGCACAAGTCCACGTTGGGCTCAGTCATCAAATGCATCGAATGCTATCCTCAGCTCGGCAACGACCAGTACATCGGCACTGAGTCTCACAAGAGCTGCACACCTACTTGCTCAATCTGAGTTGTATTCAAAAGAGAAAGAGGACGATGACGCAGATGACAACACACGAACAGAGCCAGCGAGTGTGGGCTTGCTGGGTGGATTCACTGTGCTTCGTGCGCAACTGAGAATGGTATCGGGTACGTATCGTAAGCACATGGACCGTGGGGAAAAGTCGGAACGGGTGCTGGCGCTGGCGCTAGTGTCAATGGCATTTGTGCCCAGCCATGACAGAATGACGAACGCATCCACTAACCAGTCTTAGATATATCGGAGATTCCACTACCGACACTGCTCTCGCACTTTGTGGGAGTTATTCTTAGTGCTCGGACAACTGGCACTGTCACACAGACAGCCTTGGAGGCTGTGACGGCATTTTTAGAACGTGGGTTCTTTCGTTCATCCAGCATCGGCTTGGAACAGGCCGTGCAGGATGTGGCTCATGCCGTGAGTCATTGCCGCTTTGAGCCGTCGGATGCCAACAAGGACGAGGTGGTGCTTCTTGCGATTCTCGACCTCATGTATGCGCTCGTGTGCGGTCGAGTTGCCTATGACAGCCATGACAAGAATGTGTTTGGAGAATCCTCGCACGAGCATGCCGCGCCGAGGACACGCGCGGGCGTGCCACTGATCGATATGCTAGGCGATGAGGGTGTTTGCGAGCTCATGGAAACGTGCTTGAGCATGTGCTGTCAAACGCGGCTCAGCACGGCGCTTCGCCGGACGGCCGAGCGCCAAATGCTTGGTATGATCCGCGAGATATTTTCGCGGCTGCGGAGTATGCCACTGGAGGCAGATGAAGCCTTGAATGTAAGCGGGCGTGCGCAAGAGCCGGAACTTGCGACTTTGACGGCCGATCGCGTCGGTGCAGATGCCGAGGATGATCGCCGGATCCGCATGTCTATGCCAGATCCCAAGAGCCGCTCGATTCCAGCGGCTGGTGGTGGTTCTGACACGGATGCGGCGTCAGCAGAGCGTAGGGAGCCCAGTGCGCAAGAGGATGGCAATGAAGCAGTACACACGAGGAAGGATGCGTTCCAGGAGAACGAGGCAGTACTGGCAGACACGTCGACACCGAAAGATCTGGCGCCTGTGACTGACGCTACGAATGCTTCTGCTACGCCCGAAGATTCATCGACACCCCAACTGGCTGATGCGAAGAGCTCCGTCGACGTGATGCGTTCTCCACCCCAGCCTGGTAGTCACGAAGTGATTGATGAGGCACCTGCACGCCAGGTGGTCTCTGAAGCGCCGTTCGGCATGCCAGCTCTCAAAGAGATTTTGCGAGTCCTTATTTCACTACTTGATCCGGCAAGTGTACGTCACACGATGACGATGCGTCTGCTGGGACTTTCGCTACTTGGTGCACTGCTGGACACGCACAGTGCGGACATTGCCCGCTTTCCGTCACTGCGTGCGCTGCTGGAAGACTCGGCGTGCCGCTATTTGTTCCAGCTCGCGAATAGCGAGCATGCTGTGCTCGTTGCCAACAGCCTGCGGGTGCTGACGGTTCTCTTTGACGAACTGCGCACGCATCTCAAGATGCAGCAGGAGCTGTTGATCGAGTTCTTTCTTCAGCAGCTGCGGCCGACCATACCTTGGTCCGCTGCGCCTTGGTCCGACGATGCCAGCAGGCCAGAGCCACCGCCGCAACTCACGGCGTTCCGTTCGTGTGCCGTGGGTGAGATGCGGGAACTCTTTGTCGAGGCGCTGTGCAGTCACCTTGCCGTCGACGATGGCGAGCCCGATACCTTTGTGATGTTGTGGCGCAACTACGACTGCGATATGACTTGCTCCAACGTGTACGATGAAGTGACGCAGTTCCTGTGTCGCGCGATCTTTGCGCAGCCGGCTGCTGGTCCCTCGCCGCGCACGTCGTTCTCGGGACTGCAGCTCGTTGCGCTGGATCTGTTGCTGAGTCTCGTTGAGCGCATGGCCGCTCGGCATGAAAATGTGCTGCCAGACACCGAAGGCAGCTCGCTGCAGAGTACACTGCGGGCGCGCCGTGAGCGGAAATCACTCTTGGCGGCGGGCGCGGCTGCCTTCAATCACAAGCCGAAGGACGGCATTGCGTTTCTCGCGGAGCAGAACCTCCTCGCTCACTCTGGTCGGGAACGAGCACGCAGCATTGCTTACTTTCTCAAAGACTCGCCGCTCGTCGATAAGCGTTTGCTGGGCGACTACATATCACGAGCTGAGAACGTGGATGTGCTCGCGGAATTCATCGACCTCTTCGACTTCCGTGAGTGTGATGTGGCCGAGGCCATGCGTGCGTTGTGTGAGGCGTTCCGCCTTCCTGGCGAGGCCCAACAGATTGCGCGCGTCACAGAGACGTTTGCGCGCAAGTACTTCTCGACGAAGCCGCCAGGCATCCGCAGCGAGGATGCCGTGTACGTGCTAGCGTATAGCATCATCATGCTCAACACAGATTTGCACAATCCGCAAGTGACGCGTCGCATGTCGACGGCCGACTACCAGCGCAATCTGCGGGGTGTGAATGATGGCGCAGACTTTGACCAGGAGTATCTTGCCTCGATTTACGACGGCATTCGCCGCCGAGAGATCGTCATGCCGGAGGAGCATGCTGGGCAGCTGGGCTTTGACTACTCGTGGAAGGAGCTCCTTCGTCGCGCTCGGGCGGGGAATGAGCTCTGTGCGACACACGGTGTCGATCTCGATGCTGACATGTTCCGTCACAGTTGGCGTCCATTTGTCGCAAGCATCGTGCACGCATTCTCAACGCTGCAAGACGAGCATCTCCTTCAACGGGTCATTGCTGGCTGCAGGCAGTGTGCGGTGCTTGCGCGCGCGTACGACGTGTCAGAAGTCTTTGACTACATGGTACAGCATCTGGCGTCTGCGACAGGGCTGATGAATGTGGATCTCGCTCACGACGCAGCCGCGAATGCATCTGTCGAGCACGAAGGCGTACAAGTGATGGTGTCGCCGCTCAGTATTGCATTCGGCAGCCAGTTCAAGCAGCAGTTGGCTGCCGTCGTTTTGTTTACGATCGCTCACAGTCACGGCGCATCGCTGGACCGCAGCTGGACCAGTCTGCTCACATGCATCGAAAGCCTGCTCCTTAATGGACTCTTGCCACACAGTGTGGCTTCGATGTACGAGTCGCGCGATGTGCGTGTGCCGATTCCACTCAAGGGCAAGAGTGCTGCGCCGCCAGCTGCTCCCTCAACCAGCACAGGCCTGCTCTCGACGCTCTCAAGCTACTTTCTCTCGCCACATGGCATGGCTGTCGAGCCGATGGACGTAAGTGCAGCGGACATGGAAAGCACGCTGTGTACGCTCGACTGCCTAGCTTCATGCAAGCTAGACCAGATGCATGAGCAAGTCCTCACACTTCCTGATGCATCACTTGATGCCTATCTCGTTGCTGTACACAATCGCCTTGAAAATGCGCGGAAAGGCCCCGAGTTCAGTCCGCTCCCTGTCTTTTGGCTTGAGCAGCTGGCGAGCGTGGCCGGTGCACGCGCCTCGCTCCTTGCCAAGCACGGTGCGCGCGCGATGGATGCACATCTCTCGCGCCTGCATCAGGCGCCGCGTGTGCCGCCGATCGAGTTGGAGCGCGCTGTTGTTGGTGCCATGCGTCTCGTCGCTGCGCACGTCAAGTGGGGCACCGATGCGCACAGTCCGCTGCTCGCTGTGTTGCAAGCACTTCGAGGTGTGCCGAGTTCGCTGCATGTGTATGTAGCTGGGGCGTTTCTCCATGGACTGGACGAGCTTGTGTGCATGGACCAAGACGATCATCGTCCACGCACCCATCCTGACGAGCCATGCCTGCCACTGGTCACGGAAGACGAGTGGCGCTCGCTCCTGCATCTGATGGCCTCATACGCGCGCGTCAAGCGCGCACGCACTGCTCGCGCCGCGCTGTCGCTCGCGATACACATGCTGCCACATGCCAGTGTCGTGACGTATGCGGTCCTGGTCGAGATGATCCGCGAGACACTGTCGAGTGCAGATCGTGCCTCGTGGCACGGCGAAGATCATACGCCTCGCCGTACACTCACAGAAAAGCGTGAGATCAGCGATTGGATCACCTCCGTCCACGCACTGAGCACACCGGCCCTCGAAGGCCTGGCGAGCGTGCGAACAAGAATCCCCGCATTGATGAAAGCAGCAGCAGCGTCTAACGAAGCCGCCGTGTCGACGGCTTGGCCTGAGTTTTGGCTCCCGCTTATAGCTGCATTGGCACAGCCGTGCGTAAGTGTACACCGCGCCACACGGAAGGCAGCCGTGCTACATCTGCAACATGTAGTCTTGGCTCCTGACATGCTTACTGATGTGGAGCCCGCACAGGTGGCACCACACCTCGATGCCATGTTTGGGAATATCCTATTGCCCCTACTAGAGACGCTCGTGGCACCCGAGACTGCGCGTGCCGACTCACTGGGCCCAGAATCAAACCCTGGCATCACACTTGCCGAGACACGCACACTCGTGTGCCTGCTCGTGAACCGCGCGTGGGTACGAGACGTCGGCGTCTTGATGGAAGGCGTGCCGAATGATGTGGAGAAACCTGCCGCTGCTCGTGTGCTTCGATTGTGGATGGGTGTGGTGCAATCGACGATCAAAATTCTCCAAATGGCCCCGAAGCAGCAACCACAGACTGAGGCCATTGACGAGCAACTAAAGAATATGATTCTTGTTATGCATACGGCCGGTCACCTGGTCGATGGCCCGCCTGGATCCCTCCGCCGGGCTCTCTGGGTCGAGACGTGGCGTCGTGTGGACTCGGTCCGGCCTGCGCTTCGGCCCATGCTCAAAGAGTCTGTGGTACGAGCGCCAGCATCTCAACAAACACCCTCATCACATGTGTCAGCGTCAGCGGCGGTGCCAACCACCACCACACCGGTGGCTGACACTGCACCTGCGCCATCGTCCTCCTCTTCTTTAACGGCGTCTACAGCTCCCCATGCTATGCCTACTATGCCTACTATGCCCCGTATGCCCTCCATGCCACCTATGCCGCCAATGCCGACCGTCTCGCGGATGTCGCCATCCCAGCCGCGTTCACCGCAGTAAACTATCAATGCCTCGCTCTCTCTCTCTCTCTCTCTCTCTCTTGCTGTCCATCATAGCGCATCACGCGATTCTATAAATAATATGCTCATATAGTTACACACTATCCGACTAGCAGCATCCGCCACTGTTGCTTGAAGCCTGAACATTCTGGCCCTGGCCAACTTTGAGTGTAGACTTGCCTGTACCTCCAGCGCTACCATTCTGCATAGCCGACACGCCCATACGATCCTTGATCTGTTTGGCCATCGTCAAGAACGCCTGCTCCACGTTGGTCGCATCTTTGGCACTCGTTTCTAGGAAGGCAATGCCAAGTTCATCAGCAAGTTGCTTGGCCGACTCAAAGTCCACAGCCTTGCTGTTCGTAAGATCCGCTTTGTTGCCTACGAGCAGCTTGTTTACGCCCTCGCATGCGTAGCGCTCGATCTCCTGTAGCCATTGCTTCACATTTGCAAATGTCGACTCGTCCGTCACGTCGTACACGACGATAATTCCATGCGCTCCCCGGTAGTACGAAGAAGTAATTGTACGGAACCGCTCCTGTCCAGCTGTGTCCCAAATCTGGAGTTTTACCGTTTTACCTTCCAGTTCAATCGTGCGAATCTTAAAGTCTACACCAATTGTAGAAATATACGACTCGGTGTACGTATCATCGGCAAATCGCAACAGCAAACACGATTTACCAACGCCTGAGTCACCAATCAGCAAGAGCTTGAACAGATAGTCGTAATCTGGCGACAGACCTGCCATGGTCGTATGTAGATGGAAGAAAAAATTCCCTTAGACTTCGGTGGATCCAACGACCGACCCATCTCCAGCACCAACGTCCACCGCCTGCTTGCTTACCTGCTTATTCTGCTTAACTTCGTCCACTCGCTTGACGCGTGCGGCGCCTTCGCCTCCACAGAATCGTGGAAATACGGTATTGCCACCCCAACAGTGAATGTGCGTCGCCGCTCAAGTCTGCGTGCCATGCGCCACACATGGCACCGGGTAACCAGCCTGCTGGGCTGCTTAGGTAAAAATCACACGAGGATGTCGCCCAGTGTTTGGGAGAACGAGGTTGGTGGCTGGGGCCGCGCACTTGATGTGGCTCCAGCGCCGGCATTTCCACCCCCTGCCAACCCCCTCAAATTGACACACGCATTGTCACGCGCGATTGAATGGCTGGCTGCTCCAGAAAAGCTGGCTAGCTAAGGTTGTGGCACCCTCGCGCTTTCGTATCGCTTGTAACTACCACCACATTCTATCTAGCACTGAACTGTTCTTCGTATTTGCTCTAGTTCTTCTCTTACCATAACCATGGTCAGCGAGTCATTCGTTCATGCATGTGCCGGCGGCGCCGGTGGTCTCGTGGCCATGACTGCCACATACCCGTTAATGGGCATCTCAACTCGTGCTGCTGTGGACCGTTCAAAACACCCTGGTGAGTCTCTCTTCAAAGCCATCACGACCGTCATTGCCAAGGAGGGCATACGCGGTCTGTACGATGGTCTAGGATCGTCTCTCATTGGCATTGGTGTGACAAACTTTGTATACTACTTCTTTTTTGAAGCTGCACGGGACTTTATCCTTACGTCGAAACGCTTCACACGCTCTGCCAAGGCCAAACTTGGTGCACTCACGACAGTAGAGAGCATTCTTGCTGGTTTGGTCGCGGGTGTGGCCACAGCTCTGATCAGCAACCCAATCTGGGTCATCAACACTCGTCAGACTGTTCGTGTCACGCAAAGCGACAATGAGACCGATCGCACGAAAAAGGCCGTGAAACGCAAGACTTTCATACAAACTCTCAGACACATTGTCGAGAAGGATGGCGTCCGTGCTCTCTGGAAGGGCATCGGTCCAGCTCTCGTCCTTGTGACAAATCCCGTGCTGCAGTACACGGCGTTTGAGCAGCTGAAGAATTGGCTCATTAATATCCGCCTCGCAGCGCGAGCCATCACACCAACAACAAAACCACTGCTGGGCGACATGGACTTTTTCTGGCTTGGCGCACTTAGCAAGCTCATTGCTACGAGCATTACGTACCCACAAATCGTCATCAAGTCGCGTCAGCAGGCCATGTCGATCGAGTCGTCTGTGGGTAAGAAGAAGGTCAACGTGTGGTCCGCCATGGCAGAAGTCGTCCAAGACGAAGGCTTCGGTGGTCTTTACCGTGGTATTTCATCCAAGCTCTTGCAATCTATTCTGACGGCTGCGATTCTTTTTGCTTCTAAGGAGCGCATTTACAACTTGACCAAGTCCTTACTCACAAGTATCTAAACAAATAACGGTTGCAGTCCAACAACATAGGTGGGTAAGATTTGATATGGTGATGTGAGTTTGCGTGTGTGGGCCATAATCCCTTTTTTTTTGCACCATGTACTGTAGCCTTGTTATTCACTTCATTCTACATACGTATAAAATCGTTACTATGCGAATGTGGGAAGGCATACTCATGGCACAAGATGCCAGTGCAGGCATGCAAAAGTGGCTATGTGCGAGAGGCCGTCTTGTTCATCACCACGTCTTGTCTCGACCAACGTCCATCACGAAAGACATGTGTGACTTGACCCCCCTCCGTACATGAGCACAACAGCACCTCTTCATCGGTGGGCGCACCTGCCGAGGCCAATGCCCGCTGGACATCCTCAGAGACCCACAGAAGCCGACGCTCAATGGGTGACAGAGCATCTGATCCGGGTGGCTTCGGACGGCTCGCAATGGCTGCAAGGCTTTGTGGCTCCAGCTGAATGTGTGTGAGAAGAGTGCCTTCGTTACAGCACACCATCGTCCAAGAGCGACGGCCACCCAGAGACGCATCGCCTAAGGCTGTGGCCAATGCAGTTTGATCCATGTTTTCGAGCGCCGCTTCACCCGTGACGGACCGTGAGGCAGTGATCCACAACGCATTTCCACGTGGCACAGACGCTCCAGACGTTGGCGAACCCATTGCTGTAGCGCTTCCTCTTGCTGCTGTCGCCGCCGATCGTAAGCGCCTTGCCTCTAGTGATGTGCGTGCAGGATGACTGGCTGCAAACTCAGTTAAAAGTACAGTGGGAATGCGTGTGTCACGCAGTCGACGCAGACGAACATCCACGTCACGCCCGTTAGACGGCACTGGACCCGTGTGGATCAAGCCTTGAGGCGTGCATAGACCAACTTCCAAGTGATAAGCATGCGCAAGTTCCTCAGTGAACGCGAGCAATGGTGCGTCCACCTTGATGGGCTCACAACCACGGCGGACCGCAAACGACGTCAGCAATGCGCGAAGCTGCGCAGACACTCGTGGCGACTGCACAAATTCGTTCAGCACCTCCTGCACAGCTTGGGAGCCGCGTGGATTCTGCGCGACGTATTGAAGAAGTGTGGCAGAATAGGATACCTCCTCGCGCTGAGTATCGAGGCCAAGTGCACGAGCGAATCGCGCATTGCGCTGAGCTACCTTGCAGGCAGGGACACACTCGAGTGGCGGCACAGGTGGGCGTTCAATGCCCGGTGCTGCACCACACACATCGAGTTTTTCGCGATGACCACATGCACACCGACGAGCTAGGACGGCTTTGCATGGCTCGTCCGCACTGCATGGCTCTGGCGCATGGCATGGACGCTCGCACGGATGCCCACATACAGGACGCGGCCGTCCACACACCTGATTGCAGGGCGGACACTCGCCTTCGGCATGACATGCGCCTGGACATATGTGTTGACCACATGCAAGCAATGCGCGGCAAGGCTCGCCGCACCTCACATTGCGTCGACTGCATGGGACAGCACTCATAGTCGTTCGTCCACAGACACAGACTTTGCTCGTTAAATGCACACACGGAGGACATGGGGTATCGGCGGGGTGACACGTATGAGGAATCTTGGGATGGCCACAAGGCGGTGGTGGCAAAGAGCACGGATGCGAGCACTCGACCTGTGTCCCGCAAGGTACCGGTGGCTCCAGCACAGTACGGCCACACGTGCACGACACCTCGGTGAATGTCGAACGAAGGCATGGCGCACACGCTCCGCGATGGCACGGTGCATCACAAGTATGGCGACCACAAGAAAGCGTTTTGGTGCATCGTGCATCACACGCATGGAAACCCACTGGATCTAATTGCGAAAGATCCGTAGGAAGCATTTTTTTACTCACACCCGCTTGGTATGCAAGCGGACAGCACTGACGTTGACACTGGTGTTTACCACAATGTCGTGTGACCTTACATATGGTCTGGCACAAGTACACAGTGTCGGTATTGGTGCCGCAAGGTACCTGGCGTTTCGATGCACCACAGCGGCACACCTGGAGAACCTGCATCGAGCAAGGAGGACATGGTCCCGAATGACACGTGGCTTCACAGGCATGGCCGCAGGATGGATGGATCTTACCACACGTCGCTTCACACGTCGGGATCGGATCGCGGCAGTCAGAACGACTAGTGAGGGGCATTCTTCCACATGGGCACGTTTTCACCCGCTCTGGCGCATAAGGACACGGCGCAATCCCTGATCGCACGTGGCAAGGTCGAGAACATGAGTGATATCCGCATGCAAATGGAGCATGACATGGTTCTTGACACGACCAGCCTGAGTTCAGTCCTGCCGCCTCAGGCAATCGCTCACCACACCGCATCGTACGTGTGTGGCGGCCACAAAAGCATGGTACTTCATGAAGTGTAATGGCGCATGACGGGCATGCACCGGGGTGGCAAGGCTGTGGGCATGTATGATGGCCACAGGCCAAGCTTTTCCCACACAGCTGTCCACAGGAAAGAATGCCAGCGGTACTTGTGTGGGACTGATTTGAATTGAATGTGCGATCAGATATGGTGTCTGCTTCTGTTCCTTCCGTAGCCGCTCGTGGCAATTGTGAACAGCGCACTTGCATATGTGGCTCCTTGCCACAGAAACAAGCGACTTGGACCGTTGCAGCACAGGGCGGACAGGGCCCTGGGTGGCACTTGACTGCAGGGCACCCGTGCCGTACACATCCACGCTTACAACGACTGCCGCAGGAATGAGGTGCTGCATCAGGCGGGGGTGTGGGGTTCGTTATGCGGCCACACCAGCACTTGTACGTACGAGGGACCTCATACTTGACGTCTTGGCACCCAGGACAGCGCCAATGACCAGGTGTCTCTCGCACGGCTGCATCCTGGTGCATCGCATTCTGTTCTTGGATTTGTGACACACTTCGCTCGGCCCACGTTCGTACACAAGTTAGATGCAGCACAGCGTAGCACCTAGTGCACGACCATATTGGCTGCCTTCGCTTGATGACATTGTAGCAAATAGTACAGTCGTACTCGTCATTGGCAAGCTCTGCCAGTATCCGCGAACGTAGGTCGGCATATTCAGGCACAGACACCGGCCGGGATGTGCTAGACATCGCTGCTGGTGGCGTTTCCGATGAATTTGTGAGCTTTGCGCCGAATCTTCGCATTTTGGGGGCAGTTTTCGGCGTCGCAGCCTGTTTCTTAGCTGGACTGTCGGATTTCGGAGCAGACAATGCATCGCTGGGATCTTCCTTCATAGCGCCTTTGTCGTCGGGTTTGTCAATCTGAGCGTTTGCATTCGTATGACCCCGTCCGCGTCGGCGACCACGAGAATTTCCTGGTGTCTGAGCACCGCCCCTTCCTGGCCCATGCCACTGACCGCGCGCACGACCCCGCCCTTGCTCTCGTCCTTGCCCCTGACTACGACCAGCGCGACTTCCTTGGCCCTTAACATCCCCTCCTTTCTTTTCTTGTCCTTGCTCTACATGGTCTTCCTGCATTGTCCCTTTTTCTTTTCTCGCTCCTTTCAACTTGCCGCGCTCTCCTTCTCTAGGATGCTGCGATGTCGCAAGAGAGGCTGCCGCCGGCGGCATATCAGACATGGCACACGGCAGGCGTAGAAAGAAAAATGGCCGAATTACGTCTAGTTTCGCTCCTGCTCAAACGAAGCACAAAAAAAATGTACCTGAAATAATCGAGTCATAGGTGCTTAAATAAAGCAACATTATCCACTTTCACAAGACACCCCCAAGAAAAAGGATCCAACGTTGTAAAATCGTCCTCAGACCCAAGCGAACTGGTCTTCTATCGCGAATAGATCCAGGGGTTGCTACTACATCTGCATGCGTTCCAAGTCACTACATTTGATTGCTGTTTCATGATCTGTTGCTCACCTCTATCCATGTCGGTTCGTCGACCACTCGTCCGACTCATCTCGCTTCCGCCAGCGGCGTTACAACCGCCAAGCGCGGTCGTCATGATGCATCGCTCCCCAACCATGCATTATCGTTCCAACTTTTTTTCCTTGCACATATACCCGCTTCATTCACGTATTGACCAGTCACGCGCATCGCGTATGCCTCCGCTATTAGGCCCTTCATGGCTGCCATTTCCACCATCCCCCGACACACACGAATCCCGGCATATGCGGCGATACCAGAGTGCCATGCAAGACAAAAAAAATGGAATACCTAGACTTCATACAGCAGTTCTCATCGGCAAGAAACGCGTTCACAAACACGCCGTGGTCCGTGACCGATGCAGGAAGCGCTTGATGGCTGCACTGCAGGCACTCACTACGCGCAAGGGTGTTCAAGTACATTCTACATACGCCTACATATTTTTTGGGACAGCCGATCTGTACAGTGCGACGCTCGAAGATATTGAGCAGCAACTACGTCGTGCTCTCGGTCATGTCGCCGTGAAGCTTGCGAAACGGCCGCCACCATCCAAACTCCCATCATCCACAGCAACAGCACGAGGCACCCAGAACATATTTCGTGACTAATTTGCTATTGGCTGCTAAATAAGGTAGGTACGCAAACGTGACACTCGAATTACATAATCTATCATAAGCCAGGGCCGGGGCTCGATGTGGGTCCTATACCCAGTTTGAGATCAATGTGCGTGACTTCCCAACCTTTACGGCGCGCTAAGCAGCCCAATTTGATCTTAGTCGTCTATCGTGGACATCATGTCACAGGCGGGTCCATCGAATTTGCAAGTTCCAGCAACTGAAAAGCCGCAGGACATTACCTCGAAAGGGGAGGCTGGTCTTCCTCAACCTGCGGTTCAGCAGCAGCGGCCGAACAAGCGTTTGGTCCACCCCTCCATCATTATTGCCATTTGGATCGCATTCAGCAGCGGTGTTATCGTGTACAACAAGTACCTGCTGGTGAATCTGAATTACCCCTTTCCAGTATTCCTGACGACATTCCACATGTCATTTGCTGCGGTGGGAACACGCCTACTTGCCCGGTATACGACTTTATTGAATGGCCTTTCGAGTGTAGAAATGACAATGGATCGTTGGTATCGCAATATCCTACCGATTGGAGCATTGTTTTCTGCTAGTCTGATTCTCAGCAACATGGCGTACTTGCACCTCAGCGTGCCATTCATCCAAATGCTCAAGGCGTTTACGCCTGTGGCCGTACTCATTATTTCGTTCTCATTTGGGCTCAAGCAACTATCGACGACGCTTACTGCCATTGTAACAATGATCTCTTTCGGTGTCGCGATGGCATCTTATGGTGAGCTTGACTTTAACATGACAGGGTTTATTTTCCAGGTCTTGGCCATTGCGTTCGAAAGCACGCGTCTTGTCATGGTGCAAGTGCTTCTGCAAGGCTTGAAGATGGACCCATTGGTCAGTTTGTACTATTTTGCACCCGTATGTGCAGCATTCAACATGGTTATTTTGCCATTTGCCGAGGGACTAAAGCCATTCCGCATGCTCGCCCAGCTTGGTCCTTTCGTACTAGTGTCCAACGCTGGTGTCGCTTTCGGTCTAAATGTGGCATCCGTCTTCCTCATTGGTGCTGCATCCTCACTGACTCTCACGTTGGCCGGTGTCTTGAAGGACATCCTACTTATTCTTGGTTCGATGTGGATCCTAGGCAGCACCGTGACGGGACTCCAGTTCGTTGGCTATGGCATTGCTCTCGCAGGTCTCGTGCTTTTCAAGACGCACAAAGGCTGAGGTCTATACTATCAAGCAACACGAGGATCCCTTTTCTTCGTGAAGATGGCTTTCTGTCGTTTCTCTCTGTTTTCTTCTGTCCTTTCTCTTGCACCTACCTTCTTTCTATGTGTTAACTCTCTGCAACTTGGTCTGTACCGCGCACATATTGCATTCGCCGTTTTTTAGGCACTCGCTCGTCCATGTAATCCCTAGTTTCATTATTATCGTCATGTAGCGAGTCCAATGGCACATGTTCATCCCAAACAAGACGCGTCCATGGTACTTGCATCCGAGCGTCATTCGCCGGATCTCGCACTATAACCACCTGTTTCGTTTCGTCCACATCAAGGAGCTCAGTCACCCAAATCGCGCGGTTGATTTTGACCCGAACAGGCGTGGGTCGCGGCAGGGCCAATATCTTGGCTCGTAGTTCTTCTTCCCGTCGCTCCAGCTCTTGTGCTCGTTTCAAAGGGTTATGCGCACGACAAAGAAGCACGACTCGCTCATCATCATCATGTGACTGCGGCTGGTCACCTTGCGCAAGTGAAGTACCTTCGAGCTTGTCGGCTACATCACGCGAACATATATCCAAAAACCAGCCACTGCTTTCGTCCAGTGCACAACTTACATGCACGGCGCGGGGACATCGACCTTTCGTGCATTGAATCTTTGCGCCATACATTCGATCAGATGGCGCAGTACATACTTGGCACTTAAGCGACCACCGGCTTTTGTCAATGGCATCGGCTCCTTCGACGTGCGATACTGGCTCTGTGGCCACCCAAGTCTCCGGCAAAAAGCATGCACACAGCTTATGCGCTTGATACGGAGCTGTGCATGCTAGTAACGATTTTCTCGAACTTGCCTGCCTCCGAAGTATGTCTGATGCATACGAAGGCAGTGCCACAAGAGGATCTTGTGGTGCATCGCGGGGACAAAAAACGCATGCATGCAGAGCACGTGTGTGGCTCTTTTTGTCCGCCGGTCGCTCTACGGCCATTGGCTCACTGGCGGACATAGAGTCATGGGTAAAAGAGTCTGTCTTCGCATTGCTAGATGCGTCAGTCGGCCACAACGCATTCACATCAATATGAACGCTTTCTTGAGCAAGCTCACAGCGGCAATAGTCTGCTCGCCGACCAAGCTCAACCCAGGATGGAAGAGCAAAGTTTACACTTTCTGCACAGTTGTAGCCAAGGTTATATCCGGAATGATAGCCGTATGGGTATGTGATCACGAATTCGTGTGCATGCTGTACAAGACGTAGAGGCTTGATTCCGTGACTTGCAAGGAAGGATGGTGATACAAGGAACGATTTGTGGCGGAGGAAGTGGGAACATTTTCGCGCATCTGCCGGAAACGTCGCTGCCATGATCGACTCGAAACGCTGGCGATCTGACTGTCGAATAGCATACCATTGCTTAGGAGCGCCAAAATGGATATAGTTTATTGAGTACAGATCCATATCTTCGACATGCCAAGCAAACGACGCACGCCACATACCAAAATACAGGTACGGGGTCGTGACGCCTGGTAGTGCACATTTCAATGTTCTTGATAACAGACTGTCCAGCGAGCCGACATTCCAGTGTACGGTGCGCTTGTCAAACAAAGTGCCTTGTTGATCTGCACCATACATGGGAGGAGTTCCGAGATTGAGCGTGCGCCAATACTCAGCCTCTATAGCACGGCATGTGGGAACATCCCATTCTTGATCGGACAACCGATGGCCAGTTTGCCGCTCACTGTCTGTAAGGGCTTCTTGCAGCCAACCATGTTCGTAATCGAACGTATCCCATTCGTCTTGGGTGGTCACTTTGTTGCTCGATGCAGGCCGTACGCTATGTGCAGACGTATCACGACCTAAGCCGCCACTGCGTGTAAGTTTGCCGGGGGTATCGAAGTCCAAGGTTAATGCATTGGACGCGCCAGTATGAGCCGATGGTGTCGCCGAGTACGATCGGCTCTGTTCATGCGCTGCTTCAGCTGCACGCTGCGCAGCCACTTGCCGCTGAATGCGTGACATAGGTGGTGCACGATGTGCGGGATGCATGCAAATGTCAGCCCATTGCTTCGCATCGTAAGGCTTTGCACGCGTCACATTCGTCTGCTTCCAACGACCAGGTCCAGCTGCGAGAAAGTGCTGGGTAATGGCGTGCCGAATACGCACGGCATCCAATTGCGCATAATCGGAGCGCGGTGTGCCCTTCTCAGGTCGGAGACTGGGAAGTGCCTCGACCCACTCGCGCGGCGGCACGATTTTGACTATCCCCGTTTGCATTCCCCACGAATCAATCGCTTGGCAGAATTCGTAAAAGTCTTTGAACTGGGCCATTGTCGGATGAAAAACAGGGATTCCTGGTGGTGAAGAAATCGATGAAGTCTTTTTATCCGAAGATGCAGACATAGAGCGTGAGGATCCAGGGGTCGATGTTAAGTCATCTACACTCGGTGCATCTACCGCGTAGAAGTACGCTGGGCGGATATCATGGAGAGGAGACGCGGCAGGCACATTTTTCATCTGTTCCTGTGCATCTACCGCTTCCATGCCGCTCTGGATGCGCTAGCGAGGAGCTTGCTGTGCGTGTCAGATGTTCTCCAATTACGCCGGTGGCAAACTGCAGCGTATCCATTTGCACGGTACAAAGATGCGGTTGTAGTTTAGTCATATTGTGAAAAGGCTGACCCCAGCGCCGCGTAGGGATAGATCGCCCTCCATGTGGAGGAACATCGAAACGATACCAATGTGGCAGCTACACAGGCTTCTTTCTCCCCCTTGCTCCCGCCCCCTGATTGTCGTTGACTTGCTTGTTCCACAGTTCAATCTAGGCGTTGCCTTGCCTCATTTTACCATATCTCATTTGATTCTGCTTTCAATCACACACGCTTTTTTGTGTTACTGTCATGTCGTCTGCCAAGTTTGCAGCGACAGCCGCGCGGACACACAATTATAAGGCGCACTTTACACGAGCGCGGCGCAAGTATGATTCAGCCATAGAGGTACGTTGATCTACAACAAACTCACAGCAGCAACAAACGGAGCTTCAGGCTGCTGCTGCAAAGGTCATCGCAAAGCAGCAGAAACTGCAAGAGGAAATTGAGTATGTTCGTGAGTGGATGCTGACGCAGTTTTCTATTGGACTCCATTCATGATGTGGACGAAAAGCTCAAGCATGAAAATCTGACATTCTCTCCGCTTCCTGTGTGTCCTGCTGAGCCTGTGGTGCATGTTGAGCCCAAGACACGAAAGCGGCGTGTGTCGATGGCTGCTACAGAATACTCTGATGATGACGATGATGACGATCGCAGCGAAAGGCGTGTTGAGAATGATGAGAAAAAGACCGATGTGAATGTGGATGGGACGGTCGTCGAAGGTCGCCTGGATAGCAAGGCCCACGGCCAATCCGATACCCATCGTCGGGATCAGCGTACTTTTTCTGTCGTGCATGATGCAGACGACAACACCGACGACGATAATAGTGACGCACTACCGCTTGCTGCTAATCTTACATCAAAGCGTTCACGTGCACCTGATTCTCTTGGTCGACAACGACCTTCATCGCGGCCGGCGGTCAGACTATCATCATCACCCACCTCTTCAACCTTGTCGTCGAAGCGACCACGTGGGCGTGTAAGCTCATCTTCATCGGCGCATGTGTCAGGCATTTCGTCAACGTCGCCTGTTGATCAAGAAGATCTCCACAGCTCATCCAAACGTCCACGCCTTTCCTAGGGCTGTGTTTGTAGTATAGCAAGCATTCAGTAACAAAAAAAAAGGGTTCATTATTTCGTTCTGGCTCTTTCCATCAATTCTAGAGCCAAACGGATTTACGCGATCGCACATCGTCTCGGCACAATTCGATGGGTGACGCTGTGGCGGTACTTGCTCGTGTGTCAAAGACGTATCCTCTTTCATTGCCGTGTGCACAATCGTTGGCCTCCACTGGCACATGCGCTAGAGGAAGAAACACGGTACCACCACCATCACCACCACGATCTCATCACGTGCTAAAAGGCCGCTTCATACCCTAAGCTTCGCTTATGTCGTACCGCGCAGGACGCCGCCAACTATCATGGGCGCGTCATCTGCGCATGTATGCATCCAAGAGTGCACCTCCCACTGGATTCCGGCCGCTGCCAGAGCCAAGTGTGTCGTGGCGTGCTGAAGATGTTGAAGAGGCTCGGCGGGTGACGCTCTTACGCGACATGTCTTTTCGAGAGGATGAGGCAGCGGCTCTTCCGTCTTTGCAAGCGTCTTTGAAGCAGATGCGATATGATCGTATAAAAATCGAGGAGGAGCAGCGTCATGTCGGAGCTATGATACCATCGCTTGCAAAAAAAGTGAATACGAATGCTGAGCGTGTAAGCCAGCTACGTGAACGGGCCAGAGAACTTCGTACTGCTCTCCGCTGTCTAGAGAAGCAGATGGATGAAGCTCATGCACGCTCTTTGCAAATACGCAGCGCATGGCCGAACCGCATGCATCCAGATGTGCCGGTAGGCCCTGAGTCGGAGTCAAGAGTCGTCGCCGTGTGCGACGCACGCAGCCCAGCCTGTCGAAGCACTTCCCTACCCACTACCCTACTTCCATGCACAACCCATGCATTCGATGCGTCGTTCACATCCAAGCTCCAAGTGGATCCCAGGCGCGATCATTTGGGTCTTGCACAGTCCATGTCCCATGGCGGTGTTGATATGGCTGCGGGCATCACAACAACGGGTCCATCGTGGCCATACCTTCTCGGAACAATCTCGATGCTTGAGCATGCGCTTTGTCAATATGCGCTGCATGTAGCTACCAGGCACGGATTCATCCCCGTGTCTGTGCCTGACGTGATAAAAACGGATGTTGCAGAACGTTGTGGTTTCCGGCCTCGTGATGAAGTTGCAGCTCAGACCTACTTTGTTGACACAAAACGCAGTATCACAACGGATGACACCTCTGCGTCTGATGATGCCATGGCTACGCTATGCCTTGCAGGCACGGCAGAAATTCCCCTCGCAGCGCTTGTGGCGAAGCAGACATTCAGCCATCGGCACACCCAGCCGAATTTGGGCGGTGATGTGGCATCGATGCATTTGCCTATCCGCTTGACGGCGCTGGGTCATGCATTCCGTGCCGAAGCTGGCGCACGTGGTGCAGATACGCGCGGCCTGTACCGGATCCATCAGTTCTCGAAAGTAGAGATGTTTGTTGTGTCCGACGCGGAACAAAGTGATGACATGCTCGAGTCACTTCGCCATGTCCAGGAAGATATCGTCAATGGACTGGGACTGTTGTACCGCGTGGTAGACATGTCGTCAGAGGAGCTGGGTGCAAGTGCGTATCGCAAGTATGATATCGAAGCGTGGATGCCAGGTCGCGGTGCATGGGGTGAAATTTGCTCAGCCTCCAATTGTACTGAATACCAGGCCAGGCGCCTCGCGATCAAATATCGTGACGCAGAAACAGGCAGGAATACCTATGCACACACTTTAAATGCCACAGCCGCCGCCATCCCGCGCCTGCTAGTCGCACTTATCGAGACATATTCCTCGTCAAATCTTGTCTTGCCAGTTGCGCTGCGACCTTTCTGGATCGGTGGCCCAAGTGACACTCGAGTCGAGTGGATTGAACCAGCGAGTGTTGCAGCATCCGCACCGGCATCCAGTGGAGAACGGGCATCGCCACTCCAGCAATGTGGCACGAGCCATCCACGCGCATCGTTTCATACATCTGCTCGCAGAAACGCCTCTGCTTTTACGCGCGCAAAGGAGCAACTTCACTCCTTAGCTGTTCGCACGGGCGCGGATCCCGCACCACTTCTTATCTCGTTTGTCATTCTGCATGAAATCACGGCTATTGTACCGATCTTTGTACTGGCTGCCTTGCTCGCCGTATTGGGAGCCGGCGATGCGATGCTTGAGTGGGTTAATACCCTCTTGAATGCCATGATGCCGTCGGAAAATGCTCGTCTGTACGAATGGATCGCTCGTGGACGCCGGATGGCGACGCGTGTCTGCCGTCGTTTCGATACCCTTCTACGTGGTAAGGAAGGTACTCCTATGGCTGCTGCATGGTTCACAAGTTTGACTGCATCATACGTCCTTGTCAAACTGCTTTTGCCCGTACGCATTGCTTTATCACTCGCACTGTCACCTGTCACTGCACGCACTTTGATCATGCCGTGGTGGAGACGGTTCCGACGCACCTAGATTCCCATCATAAACAAGAGCACTTCATGCTTGCCTCATGCACGGATGCTACCCATGTATCCCACAAAGGTGCTAGTCTGCCTGCGAGTCTGCCGGCTTGCTCGGGTCTCGATAGTTTTGTGCATAATCACATACACATTTCATCAAGTCTCCTCGTACTTCCCCCTCCACCATGACTCCTCCACTTGTCACGATGGACTACTTCTAGCTAGTACAATGATCTCTATTCAATCACTCAATTAGAGTCTGTGTGCAGATAAACTGCAAGAATTGCTCCCCACATCGTCGCCCGCATCTACGTCTAGCATGCTAATCGGCATTGTGGGACTGGCCTGCGCAGGTAAGACGGCCATTGCAGAGTATTTACAGGCGCGACATGGATTTGAACGCATATCAATTAGCGGAGAGGATGGACGCCTAGACTTCGCTACACCCGACGACATGCTACATTTTGTCACGGCACATTGGCGCTCAAGATTTGTTACGCTCGACATTGATACTTGTGCGCTTGTTGAGATGTTTGAGAAACGGCCATTCTTCATGCTGCTCGGCGTCGAAGCACCACTTATGCAGCGCTGGCATCGCGCATGTGCGAGGGCAGAACGCGGTGAGCAGCCGCCTATATCTCTAGCGTCATTCGTATCGTATGACGACGCCATCCTGTATGGCACATCCCCACAGACAACTCAAAATCCAGATCTGCCGACAGATCTGTCCAACATGTCTCTGATGCACCAGAGCGGAAAAACTGTGTCAACATCTTTGCCATCTGCTCAGCTTGCACTTACAGGACTCTTGCAACGATGTCAGCTGCGGATCGCAAATACCTTTTCACGAATTGACGACTTTTACGAGCACCTAGATTCCTTGTCACTTCCGTCGTTGCATCGCTTACGCCCCACATGGGACACCTACTTCGTGCGTCTGTGTACTCTTGCGGCCATGCGCTCGAACTGCATGAAGCGTCGTGTCGGTGCAGTGCTTGTGCGACAACATCGCGTTCTGTCAACAGGCTACAATGGCACACCCCGTGGTTTGCTCAACTGCAACGAAGGTGGTTGCGCGCGCTGCAATGAAAGTGCACCCTGTGGTAGCAGCTTAGACGAATGCTTGTGTCTACATGCTGAGGAAAACGCACTGCTGGAATTAGGCAGAGATCGCGGCGGCGCTCAAGGTACTGTATTGTACTGCAATACTTGTCCGTGCCTTCGCTGTGCAGTGAAGATTGTACAAACAGGTGTGATGGAAGTGGTGTACCAGCTCGAATACAGCATGGACGATCGCAGCGCACGAATCTTTTCTAACGCAGGTGTCGCGTTTCGCAAATATATCCCACCTTTCTAGTGGCACACACTCGCGTACATGTCATTTGTGTGCCCATAACGAACGTGCATTGAGCCTATCATGGCACCTATGACGATGGCACCGATGAGCCATGCATTGTACGTCATCATGATCAACATCAGGAAACACGACATCGCCACTTGGACACCATAGAGACACGTGCTTAGTGTTCGTAGGCGCGCAGGTGTGTGGAAGGCCCGAGGAATGTATGTTAGCACCGCGGGTCGCTTGTTCACGTCAGGTTCTAGTGCATCGTCTTGTGACAACGGCATTACACGTCGTGGTGCCGAGACGCGCGGTCCGCTTTCTCTGTGTGTTCGTAGACCACCATGAGCTACTTCTGTGTGTTCCGCAGCGGCACCCACACGTCGCAAAGTCAATTTTATCCATTCATACAAGAGCGCCAGTCCCACAACACACAGCAATGACGCAACAAATTGCCTCTCCGTCTTGACATGCCATGCTCGATGCACAATACACATACCTTTTATATCGGTATTCCAAATCATGTTCATCGAGCATGCTTCTGTTCCTTTGTTCATACCTGGCATGTGATGTGAATGTTGTGTGTTCATCATGTGTCCATTGTGTGGATTCGCCTCGTGCCCGTCCATGCTTGCCGGCATATCATGATGCATATTCGCATGGTCCATGGTGGCTGAACGGCCACGTGCATACCCAAGCTTATAGGCTTGAAGAGAAAATAAAAAATTGTCTATGATGTCGCTAGTCCACTAGATTCGTAAAAGAAGTTCATAAAGCTTGCTTCAATGTGATTGTTCTGCGTACAAATGACACATGAAGAAATGCCATGCGGAAAATGAACCAACGCATTGGAGCAAGAACGAGCCTGAGGATTTAAATTCGTGTAACCATTGATCCCTGCATCTGCATGTAGTGAAATAGGCCTAACTTCCCATGCACAAATCATGCTTGAACTTGGAACGCCGCCGTCTTTCACTTACTAACATCCGCCTTAAATCCAAAAAAAATTCCGTCTCGCCCAACCAATTTATGTCTTGATTATCCCAGGCACCAACACGCGCTTTTTGGATGCACCGTTCCTTTTTCCACTGGTGCAAGTCAGACAACAAGCTTATGTACAAGTCTCAACCAAAAGACGATCTCCACCGACATGGTTCCATTTCAGTCAGCTGAGCATCCGCACCGTCGTTGGAACCCGTTGCTCAAGTCATTCGTGCTGTGCTCACCCCACAGAGCGCAAAGGCCATGGCAGGGTGCACAGGAATCTGTAAGCACAGTTGAATTACCGTCATATGATCATCGATGTTATCTGTGTCCCGGTAATACGCGTGCATCAGGTGCAAAAAACGACTTCTACAGCTCCACGTTTGTTTTTGAAAACGATTATGCTGCGTTAAAAGATGCACAGCCAGAGTCTCACGAGGAGCCACAGGATATTGCACGTACCTCGCTCTTCCGCATGCAACCTGCGCGCGGGAAGTGTTACGTCGTGTGCTTTCACCCAAACCACAACCTCACGCTCGCTCGTATGTTCTCATCGCCATACAGTCCACAAACACACATTGTGCCGGTGATTCATACATGGCGCGACATGTACGAGCGCATTACCGCTGAGAATCCGTTTGTCAAGTACATACAGTTTTTTGAAAATAAGGGTCAAGCAATGGGATGCAGCAATCCGCATCCTCATGGCCAGGTGTGGGCTCTGGATTATGTTCCATGCGAGCCTGCAACTGAAATGCAGAACATGAACGAGTTCGCCGCGAATCCAAATCATAGTGACGCTCCCGGTCCGCGCGATGCCCTTGGACGTCCGAACCTGCTACTCGCTTACGCTCATATGGAACTTACAACAAGTGGAAGGCCGCGTGTTGTTTCGGTGAATGAGGATTTCGTGGCTCTAGTCCCATTTTGGGCCACCTGGCCTTTTGAAATCCTGCTCCTGCCTCACCGGCGCTTCATTCCCTCCATTCAAGACTTGTCGCATTCTGAAATACATACTTTCGCTACCATTCTGGGTGAGATTACTTGCAGATATGATAACCTGTTTCAGACGTCATTTCCTTACTCGATGGGGCTACATCAGCGGCCTGTCCTTTCGGCAAGCGACCAAGAATCTGAGAGTGCTTTGCTACATATCCACTTTTATCCGCCACTTCTACGAAGTGCAACTGTGCGGAAATTTCTTGTTGGGTAAGTTTGGTATGCGACGCACTGACCTTAGTTTTGAGATGATGGCAGAGCCCCAGCGTGACATAACCGCAGAAAGGGCCGCTGCCCTTCTTTGCGCTTGTAGTACTACCCACTACCTTTCGAAATAGGCAACTGTGCTATGACTCAGAAACCCCTCATTCCGATCCATTTGTTACGACACCGTCACAAAATATAATTGGCTCACGTACGTGATCATATCACTCTGGAATACAAACACTTCTGTGATGTGTCAATCAAAGCCAGCCAACTACTATCGATCGTCGTCGCATCAACTTTACATTAGCGCAAGGGTCTATCTTCTAATACTCAATTCGGAGCATGCTCGATAGTAGGTGATGTTTGAGTGGATCAAGATCGTGTCGATGTCCGACCTTAAGAAATACTATTTAACTTCGCATCATACCGTAGAAGACACTCACTTTAACATCGAGTGCCACTCTTATTCTCTCGGCGTAAGAGCATAAGAGCAAGCCATTGTTCAAACTCAATTTCCCTTTTCTTTGAAATATGAAGTTTATCTCTGCTTCCAATGTTGCTGCTGCAATTGCGATAGCCAACTTGGCTGTTTTGATTTCGGCAGCACCAGTCGATCCCTCTTTCGCAAAGCCACGAGACCTTATGGTTCGCAATTACCAACAAAGTCAGCCGGGCTCTTCGAGACACGCTGTGTTTCTGCGAAATATGGCGGCTCATTTTGACGATCAATCACTCAAGAAAGTGAACGAAGACTGTACTAATGACGATGATGATGACGACGACAAGAATGACAATCATGATCATAGTTCCGAAGGCTCCAGTGGTAATGGAGGAGATGGGGGTTCTGGTGGCTCCGGCGGACGCGGCAGCAACAGATCACCCCGCAAAGGCGAAGACGGAGGTAATGGAGGCAATGGGGGTAACGGAGGTCCCGGCGGTTCCGGTGACTCTGGCCAAGGCGGCCCAGGAGGCAACGGAGGCAATGGAGGCAATGGAGGACCTGGTGGCTCCGGCGGCTCTGGTGGCCCAGGAGGCAACGGTGGACGCGGAAGCAACAGGTCCCCTGGCAGAGGTGGCCGCGGAGGAAACGGAGGTAATGGGGGTAATGGAGGCAAAGGAAGTTCTCCAAATCGAAGCACCATGTCATCAAGTGCCAGCAAGACTTCAACTAGGAGTACAGAGTCTTCAAGTCCAACCAAGAATAAAAACTCTTCGATCTTGTCGAACACATCCTCTGTAAACAGCGGATCAACGTCAAGTTCAGTTCTCCTTGTTAGCTCCAATCGGAATAGTCCAACCTCCAGGTCCAAGTATTCAGACACGACAGTAACACCATCAAGCACACATTCTACTTCAAAATCGACTGCGTCAATAAAGACTCCGTCCAAATCCTCCAAACTAATCTCTAGCACAGAGTCACCATCGTCAACGGGTTCTGCACCGAGCGTATCTACCCAGCCGTTGGGATCAACTCCCAAAGGCTCAGGTGGTTCAAACGGTCCCAACTCATCAGGCAATAGTCAGGGTGGGAGCCCTTTGATCTGGCCTTTGACGAATGGGAATGGCAGCCCGAATGGCTCAGGACCAGATTGCGACCAGCCTGAAACTGGGTCTGAGCAACCAGGCGGTCAGGAATGCGAGGGCTGTGATCAAGGCTATGCGCCTCCAATAACGGAAGACACCGACTGTGACGAGCAAGGTCCAAGCAGTCCAGCACTGCCGTTTCAGTGGGGCGGCTCGGGCCCTGGTAACGATCAGGGTCAGGGTCCAAGTGTCGAAGACTGTGAAGACTGTCAGGAAGTATACGACACAGGGTTGGGAGGCCAAGGTCAAGGATTTGAACCTGCTCCTTGCGAAGGCGGCGATCTTGTTGGACAAGGAAATGAGACACCAGATCTCATTTTTGGGCATGAGGATGAGCAGCCATGCGACGATGGGGTCGAAGGTGGGAGATTTGGAGGTCAGCCTTATGAGCCGGCAAACGCAGGGCTTGAAGGCATAGGCTCTGGATTCGAACAGGGAAGTGAAATTCCTTGCGATGAAGAGCCGGGTGCTTTGGGTTTTGGGGACTTTGGTCTGGACATGGGCGGTGGCTTCCACGCTCACTAGGAGACTTCAGCATGGGTGGATTTGATGGTGAAATGAATGCTTTCTAATCATTCATGAGTAATTGATGTTTTCAAACAACATCAATACTTTACATCTCTTCATCCAGAATTCAATAGCTGTTAAACATGAGCGTCTGTAGCTACTTCAAATTGATTCGCTTCGCTCCTGAGCATGCTATGCGGAGACGCAACAAGCGCACCTGAACAAGCGCATCAGGATGCGAATGCGTGTGGAGGTCATACATCGGCCGAGGTATTTTGGTCGCCAGTTTTTTCTTCCACGCCATAACCAGAATTGCATCTTACTTTGTGTCTTGGGCGAGACGACGACGATGACGGTGCCAGCGCAGAAGGAACGGGGATCTGTGGTGTCCGTTCGTGCATCTAAGTCCAAGGCAAATGAAGAAAATGAAAGTATGGATATTCCTTGGATATCTCTGCAAGAAGATGCGGTTTCCCACATCCCTCCTGTACTCACTAGAGACGGCAGTTACTTGTTTCTCGTCCAGGATTCAAGCGTGTTGATTGTTTCACGAATAACAAATCGAGTCGTCGCAACACTATCTGATGTTACAATGTCGGAGGAGCTGAGACACACAGCGCCGATCACTGGCATGATGCTGAGTTTGTTTAACCCATTACAACTCATTACGTGCTCGTTGGATGGAACTGTCAAGGTATGGGATTATTTAGAATCACAATTGCATGACAATGTCCATGTGGGCCATCCCATCGTCAGCATGAGTGCAAGCTCCCATTGGAGGAATCGTTTATTTGTCGCGGTCTCGAAGCATGGTCAACAAGCCGCAGGCCCATCTTCTGACAGTAAAACGAAGGAGGCATCTAGCACAATATACTCCGTTCAACTCGGGCGTGGTTTGTCTCGCGCGCATAAAGCAGCAAAGATTGTGCGTCTTGGAAAGATGCGACCTGTTTCACACTTGGCATTGTCGCCGGATGGCCGTTGGCTTGTAGCTACGAGTTCCGCGAAATTGCATGTGCTGGACCTAAATGATACAGGAGCAGGATTCACCAAGTACTCGACAGAGAGCCGGTTCACATCACTTGCATTCCATCCATCAAAGGACTTGGTTCAGTTTGCCACGGGAGAAATGAATGGTAAAATCAAGCTATGGCATTGTCTAGAGCCACCCGCCACAACATCGGCCAAACTCGTCCCCTCTATGGTTTCAAGTGGTTCGTTAGAGCCCATATCACCCACTACTACATTGCACTGGCATGCACATGCTGTAGCGGCACTGCAATACACGCCAGATGGCGCTCAATTGCTTTCAGGTGGTGAGGAAGGCGTTCTTGTGCTGTGGAAGCTTCTCAGTGGTACAGCTGCAGGCAGTGATGGCCGTGAGTTTGTTCCTCGTTTAGGCGCCTCGATCATGTCCCTAGCCGTTGCCTCTGGCTATGAAAATTCGGAACAGGAATACGTGGCGCATTTGGCTGATGGTAGTGTGGTATTTATTGCAAGTCTGAGCCTGAAGCCAACACGCGTATTCTCGACGATCAAATGTGATGCTACTCGAGCCTTGCTTCCATTGCATGAACGCGCCAAGCTCCCTCAGCCTTTGGCGCTTGATCGAGCTGCGGGGCATCTAGTTTTGCTCGCTGGACACCCGTCCACGGTGCAATTCGTTGACGTCGCCACACGCACACATATTCGGGATATGGAAATTGTTCCATCTAATCGCGTGTCGCGGCCTGAAGAGGCACTACTTAGTCCGCCATCTGTGTATGCTGTTGCTTTCTCTGATCCTGGCCGAGACGCGTTACACGCCGAATGGATGGCCACGGTTGATGGTCGGGATGGTGGCTCTTTTACGTCAGAATTCTCTTTAAAGTTGTGGCAATGGGAGCCACGCTCTAAGACGTATGTGCTAAATACACGCATTGATCATCCGCACGAGAAGAGTGTGTCCAGTATTGGTTTCTCGCCGTGCTTGTCGGACAACGACCCACTTCAGGCTTTCTTACTAGTGACAGCGGGCGGTGATGGCCAGGTGAAGACTTGGCGTTTGGCGTTACGGAGTCTCAAAGGCGCACGCTCTGAGCATTTCTGGGTATGCCGCTCGTCGTTTGGTTATCGGGAAAGCGTGCCTCACCATGTATCATGGGCCCCGGATGGCTCTCTGTTTGCTGTGGCTCAGGGCCTATTTGTGACTATATGGGATCCACAAACTCTTGTGATGCAAGCGCGACTTGCCACGCCCGAGATTAAGGACGTGCGCACGTGTGACTTCGTTGGGCGCAAGGGCCGTTTTCTCGCCGTTACAGGCTCGCCATCGCGTTTCGTGATATGGGACCTGATATCCCAGTCAGTCGTGTACTCAGCTTCAGGCTCATTTTACGCACAGGTAAAGCATGGCGACCGTGTGTTGGCGTTGCGTTCGACTCATGCTGGCACTGCGATTGACCTCGTATGCCCACGCGATCGACGCATCGTCCGGACGTATATGGTTCCATTCCTTTTGCACGATGCGCCGGTGAATGCGTCTAGATCAAGCTCATTGGATGACTTGGCCTTGTATGGTGCGCGTCAGCATGGCGCTTTGGTCGGTATAGGCGCCGCAGTTGCCGCAGTCGCAACTCAATCACGTTCACACGCTGCCATGTCCTTGCACAGTGTAGCATTAAGTGATGCTCGTTCGACGCTGTTTGACGAGCTGTTTGGCGTCGCTGATTCGGAAAAGAAGAAAACAGAGTCAGTTTTGGTGTCTGATGCACAATACAAGCAGCAACTCGCATCTGACGCACCAGCGAGTGCGGTCTTGGAGCTGTTTGCGACGCCGCCGCACATGTTGCCACCCATGTCGACATTATTGGATCCGTTTGTCGATGCGCTTTTGCCACCACGCTCAAGTACTTCCGCAGTCACTTCAGAGGCTGTGGCACCCCACCTGACGGGCGGTTCCTCGATTGCCTTGGGAACCGCTCCGAGCTCGGCAGCCGACCATGCTCACCCAACCGACGCGTCTTTTGCTATCGGTTCAGATGTTGTTCCTGACGGCCATGAAGTGCCAACACGACTGGATGCGCTGGACCATGTTGCACAAGCTCGTGACATGGACATTAGCCACCTAACGGCCGTGTTTGATCAGCTCATGTCAACGGCAACATCTGCGACGACGGTGCCAGTGTCCTCTTTACCGTCACGTGCACCGAAAAGCGGAACTGGAGCGAGTGGCAAGCGTCGCACGTCTCGTTCGGTTTCATCATGATGGACATGTTGGTGATGGCAACTTTCATACGTAATAGATAGTCTAGAAAATGTCTTCACCCAACTCTTTTTCCATTTCTAGTGCCAGGTCGTCCAGGATTTCTTCGCTAGGTGCGGGCGAGGCTGTTTGTTCCCGCAGCTTAAGCTGCTCAACGTGCGATGGAGGTATGGTTTTGCTATCTTGCAATTTGCGGCGTTTTGTGCTGACCGGCTCCGTGTCGGAGGAAGTGCGCTCCTCCGGCTCGTCATCGACATGGACTTTTTCGCGCAATTTCGACTTGCCTCCTCGCAAGGCTGCAATGCGACGACGCTTGCTTAATGGCGAAAGTAGCAAACTGTCCTGATCAGATTCCAGCATGAGCGAATTGGTTTCAGATGGCGCGTCAGCTTCTGCAGTTCCGGCATTATAGTCATCTGCATCACTTTCGTTGCCTCCCTGTCGATTCTCATGATGGTTCCAGCTGGCATGAATGCCATTTTCACGATTCTCTTTGTCCTGATCCTCGTTCTCGTCCTCCTCTTCATCGTCATCTAAAAAAGCGTCGACTTCATCTTCGGCTTCACCCCAATCCATATTAGCTAAACTCGCATCCATTGCAACAGCTGCTGCATTGGGATCATTTCCTTCGTCCGCAGATACGCTGTCAACTTCTTGTGCACCCAGCGAAGCAAGCGAAATTTGGGTATCCTGTGGAATCAAGTAGGGGACTTCACCTTGGCGCACCCAGCGGCAAATTGAATCATTCAGCCATGATGGCCACACAACTTGAATCTTCTGCTTGCGGAATGCCTGTTGCGCTTTGCTGGTGTGTGGACTGGTCGCCACGAGGTGCGTGATGTTATCGTTCAGCGTGCGATGGCAACGTGCGCCAAAGTCTTCAGCCATGGTCCAGACCATCGCACTTTCGGGCGTTTCATGCAGAGGAATGAGGCCCGAAAATGTCAATTCACATCCTCGAAGAACCTGCTTCTTCATGCGAGAGATGACCTGGGTCACATTTGGCCGTTTTTTAGCATGATGAAGTTTGCCGTCAGAGTACTCATCGTACCATTGTTGGTGAATCTCAAGTAACAACTGCAAGGGGCGTGAGCAATGCAGGTCTTAGACGTACTGTTTGAATGAGCTCTAGCTCTGTATCGTCATCCGTAAGCACAAGGTCTTGCTGGATCACCTCGCTTTCCAGGTCGTCTTGATCTTGATCCTGGCTATGGCCCATCTCCTTATTTTGGCTGTCTCCATCGCTCTGGGCCCGGCTTTGATCTTTCTCTTGACCCTGCGTCTGTGTCTTATCTTTGATTGCTTGTACTTTGTTTTCATGCTTCTCTTGTGCAGCACGCTGAAGCGGTCGGCTATCACATTGTTCAGCAATGACACGCTGCTGCTGCTCATCTGTCAAGAGAGTCTCTCCCTGTGCTGATGTGTTGGATGTATCTGACATGCCAGAAGAAACCAGTGGCTTTGTAGGACCTAGATGTGCTGCGTTGATGTCGCCAATACCCACAAAAAACTCGTAAGGCTCGACTTTGATGAGATTTGGGCTCCATGACCACACATCTGCACGGTCATCAATGACCACAACCATATCTGTGCTTATGGGAAACAGACGGGAGAGACTCTTTTGCACTTCATTGCCATTTTCATCGCGCGATAAGATGCGTGCTCCAAACAGGTGACCGTCAGGGTCCACGATACGACAAATGCAGTCCGCATAAGACCTTGTTCCCATGGTGTATACGTGCATCTCATACATGGGTGAGACAGATTGAAGGAAGGCCTGAAGCCCAGGACGTAGCTTGACGTAGTACCAGCAACCATTTTCGTCGCCATCAGTAGCGAAGCTCTTTACATCGTGTTGATCCATACGCTCCGGCTGATGTGACACCGTCTTGCCATCAGAACCGAGCTGGAATGCAACAACATCTTTGAGCATGCACCAGTTGGGATTTTTTGGGTCATGTGCCCATTCTTTCACTGTCGGATCAACCGTCACATGTATAATGGTCTGGTCCAAATCGACGATCAGAGCAAGTTTTCGCTGCTCGATGAGATGCCGCGTGTCTTCTGAATCCATGCGAATGGCCTCTTCACGCGAAACTTTAACATCTGCAGACGAATGCAAAGTTGCAAACGTAGGCTGTCCGAAGGTGCTTCTGCGCATATGCATTAGTGATGAAACCAAAGTAGCACGTACTCATCAATCTCTTTCCCACATAGAGCACATAGTCCTGCGACCTGAATCGGGTGTGTGCACTCCATGCCCACGAACTCGTGCGAGCTACAATGATGAGCCAACCCTGCTTTAGTTTTCAGAAAGGAGTCAACAGCAGCTTCGGCAATACGCTAGTGCCAAGTGGAGAGGAAGGGGGAGAAATAGAGCTAACTATTATAGCACTTTGTGCATGGATGGGCTGTCTGACATTTATGGGCACAGGAACTAAACTAGAGGCGTGTTTCAAGCATCCCAAACTGCTTGGCAACTACTTCCCTCCACATCCATGACGCGTCTCGCGGATGTGTTGGATGTTCATGGTATGTGACGGCAGAGAAATGTAATATTCTGCGTGTGTACGAGCTGAATACAGATCTGTCTACTAAAACAGATGCAGGAAGTATCGAGGGTGTGTCCTGGATGCTAAGCTCTGCGAAAGCACGACACGGGATCGCGCAACTTACGTCGGACGATCTTGATACCCTGTGGCAGTGCGTTGTTGTCACTTTCGTTTCCTAACTGATTTCAGGAGCGATGGAATCCAGCCACATCTTGTGACGATACATTTCCCTAGGCGTACGCCTGTGACCGTACGTTGTCTGTCTTGATTTGTAACATGGTCAAACAGCACCTGTCGATCTACCTAGACTGTTGTCGAGATGATTCGTATACGCCGACAAAGATCCTTGTGAAAGCTGGCACACATCCATACGATCTTGTTGATGTCCGTTACAGGTACGTGCAAGTATGAATCTTTACAATCTTGCGCTGGCCTGACACTCAAACCATTGAATTAGAGAATTTATTGAACCTCAAGGCTGGTACCACTTTGTGCTATCAGAAACATCAGATGCAATTTGTGAGGAGGACATGGCTATGGGCAGACAAGGCGCCACCACGGTTATCCGTGCCATTGAAGTATTTGTGTTGCAAGTTTGTATCTTAGGAAACCACTTAAATGGCAAAGACACCCACATCCGGTGCCTCAAGGTGTTTGGGCCACCTGGAACTGGTGTAAGGCAAGGAACCCAAGATCTGTCCATGTCCCAAACCGTCATGTCTAAGCGTCTCGTACAGCAAGGCATGCAAACTGAAGCATTTCGTCGGCAAGCTGAACGTGTTGGTTATGACCGTGCTCTGTCACAATTGGAGCGAATCATGCAGAAGAGCTCTCGAAATGTGGTAGATATACCTCCAGCTCCGCCCGTACAGTCTAACCTTCAACGCTCGCTCCTGAACTTATCCCATACACTTCGATAGTGAATTGCCCATTTATCACGTCTATCTCAGGCGGTAACACATGCCACGTGGTGTTCTCCACAAAAAATCGATGTGTCAATATTTCTCCTGCGACGTTGCCCCAGACGTGTGTGCCTTGTGGATAGTTGGGAAGACAGTCGCTAGTCTACGATGGAGTCACTTTTGCGTCGTCAGCTCAAGCAATGGCAACGCAATTTCAGGTCGAAAGTAAGTACATATTTGCTAATGAAAGTATGGGCGCGAACCGTCAAAAGTTGATTTGCAACGCGACCCAGAGATGGTCTCTGCTTACGACGCATGGCGCGCTTTGTCCGACTTGTCTGCCCCAAGTACCTCGACAAAGCCTCTGAATTTAGCAGAGAAAGGAAATAGAATGGATCATCGAAATCAACATAAGCATGATCGTGACAGCGAGCATGTCATGGTTTCGCCACAATGTCCCGCACCATCTACACCAAGGAAGAAGCAAAAGTATGAACTTAAGCCCCACTTGAGTCCAGGCAATCCATTCCGCTCACCGCAAAAAGCCACAAAACATTATGAACAAATGCAAACCTTTCCATTACGCAGCACGGAGACAAATGCCACATATGAGTCTGACGTGAGTGAACCTGAGGAGAACGAACAGCCAGCCCCGCTAGAAATGAGTGCTACAAGCACCCCTGTGAAAGAAGCATCGAGTTTGGAACCCATATCGCTTTATTTTACACCACGCACAAAAGCACGAAAACGTCTTCGTGGCGAAGATGCTCTCACGCCGCCGAATGACAAATCCTTTCGAGCTCCCTCTCAAAACCGCACAGCAAATGCACTCATACAGAGCCCGAGGACAGTCCAGGTATTTGACAGGCGTTCTTTCTCGCGCATATTCTCCGCATCTAATGAGCAGGATCATGTAAGAGAGCTTGCGTCGGTGCAGGATGAGGACATTCTCGGCCCTTCACCCGTGAAAGCAGACAAGCAACGAGAATTTCGACCAATCTTTTTGCCCCAGGCGACCCTGCCCCAGTCTCAAGAAGCCGTTCTTGACGAAGATATGTCCAGTGCACCAACTTCACCAACACTTGATGCGACTCAGTCTCGTGAGACTGAGCCCGAGACAAACTTATCTCATCCACATTGCCAAGAAATGGCTCTCTGCGTTGACGACGACGCTGATAAGAGCATCAAGATTTTGCCGTACCGTCGTTTTGGATCCGCAAAGTCACCGACTCAGGAGCCAGATGATGCGGATTTGAATTTTCTATTTGCCCGTCATGAAGAATCAGAGAAACGTGCAGATGCGGGATTAGAGTCATCCGACGAAGTAGTTCAGTTCGGTGATCGTCTTACGGATATTGAAAGCCATACACTCACGCAAGCTGTTTTACACGGACAGCGAGTAACTTCTAAGCTTCGGGAGCGGAGTCATCGAATGGTCCAAGATCTATTTACGCCTCATGCGTCAGGGTCCCAATCCAGAATATCTACTGTTGTTCAGCGGCAGGGTCGGGCTGGTCTTGATACCGAAGAAGATATCCCTTCTGAAGAAGGTGACAGTGATAATGAGGAAACTCATGACGATGATTGGGTCAGCGAAACTAGTAGCGTCGACTATGGCTGGGGAGATGGCGACATGGATGCTGATGATGTAGAATAGTCACGAGTCAAACACGGTAATAGCAACGTGCTGCCACTTGCACACGTCTCCATTAAGGCCCAGTCTCAATGAATGTGGAGACCATTCTTTGACGAAACTAACAGATCAATTCATATATATGTATGCACCGAAATTTTCACGCGCCGCCATTTTCGACGCGTGACAAGCGAGTGTGGCGCATCATAGTCAAGATCCAATTGGCCTTTGCTTCCACGTCTTGTCATCGCATCGGATTCGCCTGCGAAACAAGTCAATGTCGCCAGACACAGCGACGGATGATCTAGATGCACCTTTATTCTTTTCTGAGCCTGTGCCAGAATCTGAAAATATCGTGCCTCAAAAGCGCGTGTGGTCTGAACGCGAAGCCAACGTCCATGCATGGAAACGCCGCTACATGGGCACGTTCGTGTTATGTGGGTATTCAATGACAAAGGGATATGGTCATGTGCGTGCAGGTGAGCGTGTGCTGATTCAGCGCAAAAGCAAAAACCACTCGACATCGTCCAGCAAGACACAGCATCGGTCGCGCGAGAAAACCGATTATATCGTGCGCTTCAGCACGACACGGGGCTTTGAAGTGGGTCGTATTCCTGTGGATGTAGCTAGCTGGATGTCGCGTTTGCTTGATGACCAGCTGGTTGAGTTTGATGGATGTATTGTCGACACGCCAGCCAAGCTCGAGGTAGGCAGTGATATTCTTTTGCAAGTCAAGGCATACATCTGCTATACTGCGTTCACGACGAGTGTGTCTGGACATTATCATCTCGATGATTCCCTTGAATGGTCCAAGACATCTGATGCGAAGGAAAGTACACAGGAGCGCCTTTTGAGACACCGAAAAGTTGCGTGGCAACGCTTATTTCGCGCTTGTCATTTGGTGCCTAAGCGGGGTAATACATCTCTGCACACAGAGAGCATTCGCTCTTGGCATACGACGCGTGATGCTGACGATGACGGCACAGAAGTCACATCTGAATGCATCCAAGACATGTATACCCGCTCGGAAAAGAGCCACGCAAACTTGCCCATCGTCGATCCACCCGCCACTTTCGCACTTGAACTACGGTCGTATCAAAAAGAAGCTCTTGGTTGGATGCAATCCATGGAAGATACTAATTATTCCTCTAGGCAAAATACCGAACTTCATCCATTGTGGGAAGAATATGAGTTTCCGCTCGCAGATGACGTGGATTGTGGCCATGGTCCCTTTTACATGAACCCGTACATTGGCGAGCTGAGCCTGGTATTCCAACCTGCCAGTCGAGCTGCTCGAGGCGGTATTCTTGCAGATGAAATGGGTCTAGGGAAAACGATCATGCTTGCAAGTCTTATTCATGCTAATCGATCGATGGATCTCGATCGGCCGCCAACATCGATGAGCTCTTCTCGGTCTCGCAGCACTCATTTGCGGCAAGCATCACTACATTTCGGCAAGGCCCCTCGACTGCAGCGTACCGCCGCGACACTCGTCGTCGCGCCTATGAGCCTACTAAGCCAGTGGCGCACGGAACTAGACCGTGCGAGTCAGCCAGGTACACTTTCCATCGCATTGTACTATGGCGATGCTCGCGAACAACTTGCGCAGCAATTAGCAAAGGGTGAGGCGGATGTTGTTATAACATCTTACGGCACGTTGACAGCCGAGTACAAGCACCTGGATAAGCGCGGCACATCCACGCTGTTCTCGGGTACCTGGCATCGCGTGATCCTCGATGAGGCCCACACGATCAAGAACCGCAGTACTCTTGCAGCACGCGCAGCATGTCGACTAGAAGCGGATCGTCGTTGGGCGTTAACTGGCACGCCCATACAGAATCGACTAACCGACTTGTACAGCCTGCTGCGGTTCTTGCGTGTCGAACCATGGGGCGATATTCGGTTTTTTAACAGCTTTCTAGCGAAGCCTTTCGCAAGTCAAAATGCGAAAGCCCTCGATATTGTGCAGGCGATCCTTTCGAGTCTGCTTCTGCGCAGAGAGAAACATACACCTGGTCCCGATGGGCGCCCTATCGTGGACATACCGCCCAAGACGTGGGATACGCAGCATTTGACATTCTCTGCAACAGAGCGAGACATTTATCTCAGCGTGTATGATCGAGCTCGAACACAGTACCGTGAGCTAGCTGCACAGGGGCTTGTTGGGAAAAATGTCAGCTTGATTTTTGCTGTGCTCATGCGACTCCGCCAGGCTGTATGTCATCCGTACCTTGTGCTACAAAAGCACAATCAAGCGCCCGAAGAGCAAACATATGAAGAACGACTCCGCGAACTTGTCAAGCGATATGAGGCTGAGGGAAATGCAGGCAGCACATATGCTCGCGATGTGCTTGGCTCTCTACTGGCAGCAGCGGAGGTGCGAGACGAGGCAAGTTTGCAGACGAATGCGGGCGACAACGAGGTTTTCGAAAACAGCCACCATGAACGCATTGGCGACAACGACACGGACGAGGAGGAAGAGTGCCCATTTTGCATGGAGCTCAAGGCGTCCAAGTGCTTCTTGCCTCGTTGTATGCATCATGGCTGTCACGACTGTCTTGTTCAGTACTTGCAGGCATGTGAAGATCGAGGTGAAGAGCCCCACTGTCCAGTGTGCCGCCAAGGTCCTGTTCAGGTGGAAGATCTTGTTGAAAGTGTGCGCCCAACCATCGAAACGTCATCCACAGCAGCTTCGGCACCTGCGGGTCCTGCACGCGGAAGTACCAAACTCAACGCGCTGATGCAACAGCTGGCTGAACTTACAAAAAGTGATCCAACTTGCAAGGGTGTGATTTTCTCGCAGTTTACGGGGTTTTTGAACCTTATTCAAGCACACCTTGTACAACGCCAATACGCGTTCGTCCGCCTTGACGGCCGCACGCCGCAAAAGGAACGTGAGCATGTTTTACGAACATTTGCCAATGAGCCCGGGCCTTTCTTCCTACTAATGTCTCTTCGCGCAGGTGGAGTGGGCCTGAATTGTACGTTTCTTTGTGCCTGCACTAACACTTCCAGTGACAGCGGCGAATCATGTGTGGCTCATGGATTGCTGGTGGAATCGAAGCATGTATGTTGTAAGAAACACGAAACCAAAAAAACAAGGCTTACACCTGTTAGGGAGGACCAAGCGATAGATCGAGTCCATCGCCTGGGACAATCTCGTGCAGTGACAGTACACCGACTCCTTGTGAATGACACGATTGAGGATCGTATACTCGAGATTCAGCGACACAAAAAACAACTTGTCGATCACGCATTGTCAATTAAACCTTACAGCGCCGACTCTGATACGCTAGAGAACCTGCGTTTGCTCTTTGACTAACCAGCATCGCAAGGTACAACTCGCTTGCATATCCAAAGTTGCGGAGTGTACATAAGATCGAAAGGCAGGACCGACTTGATGTTTTGTACCGCCACTTTGCCCACAAGTATATGCGAGAGCTGCATAGCATAAGCCCGGGGCCCTTGCATTTTCAGGCCATTGTATGCATACACTGGCTCGCCCTCTTGTACATAGATGAGCCCGTCGCAGGCATGCTCCGACAACGTATATGTCCAAGCGCAATCATCTGACACATGCTCATTCTTATCATAAATCCACGCCGGCAAAGCACTTGGCACAAATGACCCATGTGGTCTCGCCAAGTGCGTGCTTTGAAAAAGGCTTACACCTGTCATCGCAGCGAGCGGCTCAATGTGAACCACTTGCCCTTGGCTTTGGCTCTGGCTCCAATTACCGATGTGGCGATGAAAACGAACCAATGCCTCGCCACCAGGATAATTCGACATGCTAATCCATGTGGCCAAGGCACAGAATGCAGCACTCATGCATAGAAGAGTCATTGATAGGAATATGCCAATTCGCTTCTTCCACAATGCCTCAAGACCTAGTGCTGCAAGTGCATTGCACAAGGGCACGACATACATGACAAAGCGCCATTCCTTGTGCGCCAGAGCACTCATCAAACCAACATGCACGACAATATGAACCAAAAGCGAGGTTCGGGTTGATGCACGCCGGCGTGCGCACCCGACAAGGGCTAGTGGTAATGCTCCTCCTAAAACCCGAGGCAAGTCCTGGACCAAGTACGCCCATGGGGGAGACGTGCCCCAGTCCGCACTGTGTCCTTGAATGACATTGAAGAAAAGTGCGTAGCCTTCTGGCCACAGCATGCGTTGCTTCCAAAAGTAAGAATCCAACATCATACTGACGGCCACGCTACATAGGCACGACACCATTCCGAGTAGAAACAGGACAAAAAAACGACGCCTTTGATGGAGCCATACCCAGAGATAACTTGGAATGGCCAGGCAAACAAGTTCGAGGCGTAGGATGATTGCCAAAGAAGCCAGTGCCACCAGTCCCACATACGCATGGCGGCCGTGAATAATTGCACCAAGCGACGCTGTCACAAATGGGAACACGAGTCCGTTCGGCGTGGTACGACTTGACCAGAACAGCAAATGAAACTGCACAGAGCACAAAATATAGAAGAATACTCGAAGTCTAGACGTCTTTGGAAATAAGCAATGTGCTAGGAATACAAAAGAGGTCCATGTAGCGACAGCCAGCACCATTCTCACACACACTTGGACATGAGCAGATGTTCCTCCCAACAAACCACAGATCCAAGAAAATGGTGCTGAAAACATGCTCAAGATAAGCGGCCCTACGAAAGATCGAGGAACAGCACCGGGAAAGATCAAATGATCATACTATTCCGTTCATCAGCAATCACGATCATCTTCAAGCAATACGTACGTGGTCCCTACCGGAGGGGTACACACCATATGTCAAAATATCATGCACAGCCTGCAGCGAAAAACTTTCCTCTACTTTTGTGAGAGGTGCGAGCCATACTTGTGCACTGAGAGCACCAAGCAGGACGCCCGCTGCTATGGCTGAATTCATACGCACAGACATGCTAAAGGTCGTGAGATCGGCCAGTTGAATCCATACCCACGTGTGGAGGAATAGATTCACGTCAAACGAGTCTACCTTCCCCATTTCAAACTCACCCCACTGAATTGTAGTTAACTTGATACATCATGCCAGCTACCGTCAAGAAACCAGCGTTGTCTTCCAGAAACGCTGTGAAATTCTATCTCTTATTCTATAACCTACTGTCTTTTGCTTTATGGTTGCGCGTTTTTCTGGGAAGCGTGCTTTACCTGTGCCGAGGAGCCTCAGCACGTAAGATCATGAGTCCCTGGCTGGCCAACTCAATCAAAACGTATTTGCCAGTCATGGTTTCTGCTCAATCCCCAGACTATGCTAGCATGAGTCCAATCGTTGCGGAGCTTTTATCTCGGGCCTCAACGCTACACGAGCACATTGCGCCCCTTGTTGTCGTGACGCAATCTCTTGCTGTGTTTGAGTTTATTCATGCCGCTCTTGGTCTCGTCAAGTCAAATCCGTTTATCACAGCCGTTCAAGTATTATCGAGGCTAATCGTTGTGTGGCTTGTTTCGGAGAAGTATGAATCAGCCGCACATTCTCCGTATTATGCGACACTCATCCTAGCCTGGTCGCTCAGCGAAGTTGGTCGTTATCCGTTCTATGTGAATCAGTTGCTCAATTCTCCTTCTTTTATGGCTCTTTGGGCGCGTTACTCCTTTTTCGTCATTTTGTACCCACTGGGTGTGTTCAGCGAGCTGCAGCTGATTTTCGCGTCCCTACCTCATAATGCCCCATGGCCCTGGGTCGACATGTCAGCATGGAGCTTGCGCGACTTGTTTTTCCTTGCGGTCATTCCCTTGTATGGCCCAGGTCTTATTATGCTGTATAGTCGTTTACTTGCTTCTCGTCGCAAGGTACTCGGTAATGACTTTATCGGATCCAAAGGCCGTGAAGAGATGCGGAAGATTCATGAAGCCAAACTCAGGTCCCCTCGTCAACGCCAAAATTAAATAGACACAGCCCTTAGTACTTGTAGAGCTGGGTGACTTTTTTTTTTCTACATCAGCAATAACCACTGCATCTTTTATCTTTCCTGCGAATGCAGTAGTTCCAGATCTCCCATACGCCGGGGAACCGTATAAATATCTCTTATCAGTGACCAAAATATTCGGGGAGCCCGGGTATACATTAAGATACAAAACGAGATGTAGAAGAGCGTGAAACGGAGAGAGAGAGAGAGAGAGAGAAGGAAAAGGATGTCATTCGTACACTTCCGCTAACTATACAAAAGGATCCATCGTCTTGCGCAAAAGCTCCAATGCACGGACTCCCGTTTCTCGCACATCGTCAATAGGATAGTCAACGTGGAGGATTCTTCCTTCCTCCATCAGCAACGTGCAGGGCATGAGCGCCCAGTCATTATGTTGCGACATTGGCAAGTCCAATTTTGATGCCAAGTCAGCGTCTGGATCACTAAGCAGCTCGAACGGCAGCTGCATTGCATCGCGCACTCGTGCAAGGTCATCTACATTGTGCGTGCATAGTCCATAGAGGGCTAGTTCTGGTTTCGTCTGCTTTAGTGCACCATATTGACATCCGAGCGACTCGAGCTGTCGGGCGCCATCGCAAGAAAGAGCAGCATGCAAGTCGATCTGAGATCCTCTATCTGTCTGAAGGGTGGGAAGCGACAACGAGCTCACGAGGATTGGGCGTGACAGACTCGCCATGAACAAATCGACACTACCCCTGTCTGTACACGCAAGGTTCGTTAGTACGGGAAGTGGGTGCCCAATAAGATGCATCACTGATGCATCAATGGGTGGACGCAACGGTGCCTCATGCACAGCTGAGCTCATCTGATGTGATTGTTAGTATAGGATTCTCGGGGACATGACTCGACAAAGAGGATTTATGGCATCAACAGGCATACAGAAGCTCAGGACAATAACGCATAATAAAACAAATTGCCCATCACCTTTCGGTGTGTCGCATGCATGAAAAAAAGTACTCATCGTCGCCATGCTGTCGAAGGCCACGAATTTCCTATCCCGCGTCGCTTGTGTATGTGTACATACCGCTGCAGTGTAAGAACGTCTCACTTATTTGGTGACAAAGGCTCAGATGTCCTAACTCAATCACTAGGCAATGCCCTCAGTGGATTGACAGATTGATGTAGAAAAGTAGGAACTCATCTTTGCTCTTTGGTTACTCAACGTACTCTTTGGTGGCTCGAAATAAACCCACGATAAGAGCAGAGTAAGTTTTTTCTATGCGAATCAAGGAAATTACGTTACGTCACAATGTTGCTGCCTAGTTTCTCAAGCGCCACGCGCGTCGTTGAACCTGATTTGACGACGGACTTACGCACCCGCTGTTTAGTCCATGGAATAGGGTGAGAATTTCTTATTCGCCTCAAGTGAATATAGATTGACACTCTTAGGCGTGACGCGTCATACGGTTCATGGACGATCATGTGCGTGATCACTTGAAGGCGCTCGTACGTGGCGATGCTGTCCCAGCGCCATTCTTGCCGCCAGAGCTCACAGAGCTCACAAAGCATGCGCCGCCGAGTCGACCAGCACACTCTGTCCTTCCTTCCATTTGGGCGCAACTATCACAGCTTGTGCCTGATCGCGAGCTGGAGTCAGATGACACCGGAACATCCGGCGCTGCCAATGTGCTTCTTCAACACCTGGACTCTGCCATGTCAGGCGTGGAGCAGAAAAATCAGACTGTGCAAATGGTCATTGATATCCTTGATCCGCGCGGCAGTAGCGGTGGACAGAGTGTGACGTTTGATGCCGACACAGCGTCGGCCGTACTCGTAGACATGCTCGGGTTCGAATTGGTCGAGCTTGTAGCGATGCTCGTGGCGAATCCACACGCTACTGCAGCGCAGTTGCGTCGGGCGCAAGCGCTGCGTGCACATGGCGTAGGAAGCGCGAAGGAGCCTCTTTCTCTCGCACCATCTTCCGGTTCGCAAGAGACATATCCAAATGTATTCAACAGTGGTGAGCATGGGAGTGTATTGAGTGCTTTTGGCACACGTTTCGCTCTTCCCATGGGCACCCAGCGCATTCACAACCAGTATTATGAAGAGGTGTCAGTTCCACGCAGTCAGCCGATGCCATTCCGCAGCACGGAGCGGCTTGTTACAACGGAAGAAATGGATCCGCTGTGCCGTGGTGCATTCCGTCATTACAAGACGCTGAATCGGCTCCAGAGTGCTGTCTATCCAATGGCGTACAAAACACATGAAAACCTCCTTGTGTGTGCGCCTACTGGTGCAGGAAAGACGGACGTCGCGATGCTGTCAATCTTACAGTGCATCTCGCGCTATATGCATTATAGCGAGCGAGACTCGATCCATGTGGACAAAAGCGCGTTTAAAATCGTATATGTGGCACCAATGAAGGCACTTGTGTCCGAGATTGTGAGCAAGTTCCAGAAACGGCTCGCATATCTTGGCCTTCAAGTGCGCGAGCTCACAGGTGACATGCAGCTAACTCGGAAAGAAATTTCCGAAACGCAGATGATAGTTACGACGCCGGAAAAGTGGGACGTGGTCACGCGCAAACCTACTGGCGACGGCGATTTGGCTCTGTCTGTGCGCCTGCTCATTATCGATGAGGTGCATTTACTTCATGAAGAGCGTGGTTCCGTTATTGAGACAATCGTTGCTCGAACGCAGCGACTCGTAGAGTCCACGCAGTCCATGATCAGGATCGTCGGCTTGTCTGCGACACTGCCGAACTTTGTGGATGTGGCCGACTTTTTGAGCGTGAATCGGTACCGGGGTCTGTTTTATTTTGGTGCAGCTTTTCGTCCCGTACCGCTGGAGCAGCATTTCATTGGTGTGCGTGGAAAGCACGGGTCAGCTCAGTCTCGCGCTCATCTTGACCGTGTAGCGTATGAGAAAGTTATGGAGCTCGTACGCGAGGGACACCCTGTCATGGTCTTTGTTCACACGCGAAAAGACACTGTCAAGACAGCTCAGACACTATTGGAGCTAGGTAAGGACGACGACCTGCATTCTATTCTAGTTGAGGGACGCGACGCTACACGCTTTGAGCGCGATGTCACATCGAGTCGGAATCGCGAGCTTCGCGAACTATTCGAGCATGGCATAGGGATTCACCACGCAGGTATGCTGCGCTCTGATCGTGATTTGAGTGAGCGCCTCTTCGCTGCCGGCGCCACGCGTGTACTGTGTTGTACGGCGACTCTGGCATGGGGTGTGAACTTGCCGGCCTATGCGGTTATCATTAAAGGCACGGACGTGTACGATGCTGAGCAGGGTAAAATGGTCGATCTTGGAATTTTGGACGTACTGCAAATCTTTGGTCGAGCTGGCCGCCCTCAATACGAGGATGTGGGTGTCAGCTACATTTGCACGTCGAGTGAGAAGCTGCCACACTATATCGAGGCGATCACATCTGCGCATCCGATTGAATCGACGTTTCTTCGTGGCTTAGTCGATGCACTCAATGCTGAGATCGCTTTGGGCAGTGTGTCTAGTCTGGACGATGGTGTGTCGTGGCTCGGCTTTACATACCTTTTCACTAGGCTTAGGAAAGCGCCTCTTGTGTATGGCCTCGACGCTCACGACCTTGAGGCCGATCCAACACTCGTCCAGCGTCGCCGGCACTGGATCTCCTATGCGGCACGCGTGCTTGTGCAACACCAAATGATCGTGTTTGACACGTCCGCGGGTACTTTGCGCCCAACGAACATGGGTCGCATTGCTTCGCGTTATTATTTGAGCCACAAAACAATAGGCGTCTTTCATGAACGCCTGCGGAATCACTTGGGCGAAGCGGATGCTCTTGACCTCATGTCGCGTGCAGCAGACTTTGAGCAAATACCGCTGCGTGAGAGTGAAGAAGACGAGCTCAAGTCTCTGCTTGAAAGTGTGCCGTGTGAAGTGGCTGGTGGCACAGCAACAGCGCCAGGCAAAGTAAATATTCTATTTCAAGCCCATGTATCATATCTCTATATCGACGATTTTGCACTTGTAAGCGATGCGCGATATGTCGCACAAAATGCGGGCCGCGTTTTACTGGCCCTCTTTGAACTTGCACTCGATCGTGGGTTCGCGGCGTCAGCGACGGCTTTCCTCCAACTCGCGAAGGCGGTTGACAAACGGATCTGGCCATTCGAGCATCCACTCCGACAATATCCAACGTTTTCTGATGACATGAAGCATCGTATCTCGACATGGGCCGATGATTTAGAAGTGAGTCAGATCCGTACCTTGCCTGTGCCATCCTTGGCTCAGCTCTTGCACACAAATGAGCGTATCGCTAGTGTTGCGCACAACGCTGCGGAGCGCTTTCCATCGCTGCATGTACGCATTGCGGCTCGACCGACACCTAGTGCTCATGTCTGCCTCGATATCAGTGTGTGGCGCACATTTGTGTGGGATGAGCGTATACATGGTGCCTCTTTGCCAATTGTCTGGTGGGTCCAGGACGCGACACAGCGTGTCGTGTACATGGACCGACTTACTCTGCGGCCCACGCAGGGCTCCTTCGACAAGGGTAGCACTGACAACGTCAGCCATCCTTTCGAGCGCGAACATGGCCAGTACCAAATGCAAGTGTACGTACCCCTGTCGCCTGCAGATGTGCGTCCGACATCAGAAGCAGCCTGTGAATTTGTGTGGTCCTCACTGCACTGGCTTCACGCTGAGGGATCGGTGTTCATGGATGTTGATCATCTTGAATGTCCTTCACCCACGCCCAGCACGACCCTTCTTCCCCTCCCTTTGTTGCCACTTGCCTCTCTACAGGACATGCCATTAGCTGATGGACTGGGCCATGTTCACACCTTGAATGCGATCCAAACGCAGGTTTTCCACACGTTGTCGCACTCGCGAGCGAACGTGTTACTATGTGCACCATATGGCTCGGGCAAATGGACGGCCGCGCTGTTTGCTATTGCGCGTGCATTCAAACAGGATTCAGAAGCTGGCGGGGCCGCCAGCAGCAGCAAGAACAGCGCTGCATTGTTGGGTATCATTCTTATCATTGAGCCAGATGCAAAACGCATCGGAAGTCGAGTCGATACACTTACGAAGCTCGCTCCATTTTTGGGCGACATAAACAGTGTACATGCATCATCGACTCTCGAGCATTGCGTGCCGCGGTCCATTGTCATCATGACACCAGCAGATGCAGCGAATGCGCTAAGCGGAGCAACCGCTGCTCATGCCCAGTTACCGACACTGTCACTCGTGGTATGCCTTCACATTCACAAACTCACGCCTGCGTACGAGTTAGCGATCATGCAGATTCGCCGAACGCAACCGTCAAGATTTATTGCCACTGCACAATGTCTCAGCACAGCAGCAAGCTTCGCAGCCTGGCTCCATATACCCACACATGCCATGTATGCATTTGCTCCGTCGGATACACCCTACCCAGTGTCTATGTCATTTGATACGGTCGATATACCATACTCCGAGACGCTTGTGCGTGCGTACGCTAAGCCAGCCTTTGATTGTCTCGAGACGCATGAGGGTGAGGTGGGTCTTCTGTTTGCTCCTACACGTGCGCAGTGCATCACAGCGGCACAAGAACTCACGGCACGATTCGCGATGAAAGGGTTTACAGCGCATCCCGACGTCGAGAGTGCTGCACAATCGATCCAGCATCAGGGCCTAGCACATCTCGTGCGCCAAGGCCTTGCTTTCTGGCATACAAACCTTTCAGAACGGGATCGGAGCACAGTCGAGCGTCTTGCCGACATGCGATGGATTCGCGCTGTTTTGTGCTCGTTTGAGGCAGCCGAAGACGTGCCGATCCAAACGTCTCTCGTCATTGTCCTTGGCACGCAGTACACGACACATGCGTCACGGCATGTTCAAGAATACTCGCTTGAACAGCTTTGGTCGATGCAGCGTCACGCCGTTCGACCGAATTCTACGAGCGGCGAATTTCACGTGCTATGCCAGCAGCAGATGCGTCCTTCACTGGAGCGCCTGCTTCAGGCGCCGCTCGCCGTCGAGTCGAGTCTATCGGAGCGCAATCCATCCGTCCTGGAAGCACTTGCACATGAGGTAATGGCGCAGCGTGTCATGACACGTCGCGATATCGTTATGTGGCTTAGCACGTCATATCTGGCAGTCCGTGTGCGATCGAATCCCGCTTGGTATGGGGTGCCAGGTGAAAACGAGCGTACGGACCCTAGCTCCCACGTATCCAGTATGGCTGATGCCCTCTTGGCACAGGGTGAACGCCTCAGCTTGTGGCATGTGGACGAAAATGATCATATCCATGCCTCGTTTATTGCGCAAACAGCACCACCTAGAGGCATTCAGCGTCTCTGTGCCTTTGTCGATACAGTATTGCTGTGGCGCAAAATGCCGGATGCCGTACATCATCAAGACATATTCAATGTTGATGGAGTGGAGGCCAGTGCCTTTGATAACGATGGTAGCATCGCTCGTGAGGCCGACCAAGCTAACGCGCAGGTCAGGCAGCCTGAGGGGCTGCAAGAGAATTGTGCGAAAACGATGCTTGAAGCCGTTGATGCGCTTGAACGACCAACACTTCCGCGGATTGTGCTAGCACACTGGCTCACGCCGCTTGTGAGCACACGCACGCTGTATGAGCTAGATCAGGTGCTCATCCTAAAAGCCGGTGGACATGCAGCAGATCGAATCATGCAGATCCGACATGCTATTCTCCGGCGCATCATGTCAGGCCCAGGTACTCCGCCGTAAACACACGTAGAATACGCGACCATGCGTCCATCGTAGGCTGATCAAGTGCCGAGGCATCGTCTTGCCGTGTGTGCCAAACGTGTGGGAACGGCCAGGGAATCAAGTGAACAACGGGCACGCCCTGTCGAAGAAACGGCAAGTGATCGTCCTCGATACCAGCAAGCCCACGCTCGCTTGAAAAGATGCGCTGATAGACAGATTCGCGCGGCCATAATTGCTGTGTGGCGAGTAGCCGCTCTTCAATTTCGCGGAAGTGCTTGTGTACGTGGCGCGTGCTGGCGAAGTAATGCGGAACCGTTGTGTTGGGCGCACCCAACAAATCAAGGAGAACCATATGTTGGATAGTATTGACTCGGCGAATGGGGGCGAACCGGCCGACCGCATGCCGCTGCTCAAGCCTTAGGCTGTCCCACGCAGGCTGCTCCCATGTATTGGCCCAAAGAGAAGCCAGCTGCCTAGCTCCATACAACGAATCCTCCGAAGTCCATGAATGGAACGCTTCCTCACCGTCGAGGAACATGATTTGCAGCGACACGTCATCCTTGAGTGGCAGCGCTGAAGTGCGCGCGTGCGTGCGGTTGGCTGTATACGCGTCTAGTTGGGCATCAAGGGCCATTGCTGTGTCAACCAGCAAGGTACACGGAAAAGCACTATCTGTGGCCCCGACGAACCCATGGGATGGTGAGTCTTCTGGGTAGTACTTGGAATCATAGTGTGCAGCGAGCACGAGTTTCCGTGCAGCTCCTGGATCACGCGTCATAACAATGTTCGTGAACTTGCGCGGGCCTAAGGGCGTCGGCGCCTCGAAGGGAATCAGTTCGACATGCCACTTTGGCCGGCCGTGGGCATCTTTCGCGTCTAAGAATGGCTTTGTAAGTCGCTCACGCACTTCTGCATGTCCCTGTGTGCCAGGAACACGTGGTATCAAAATTTGCGACAACAATGATGTCGGCGATCGTACTTGAATCCATTGCGCCGCACTGGGCTTCAGCACGCGCGCTAAGGACTCATTACTCAGTGTGTATGCGTTGGCAACATGAGCGCATGCGGCAACGATCAATACTATCAACCATCTCCATGGCAGCATAATAGTGTGGGTGTGGAACTAGTGCGTAGAAGCTCCCTTGAATCTAAGAGGGGAATCCGTCCTGAAAAGGCAGCTTAACGAGGCAGCTGTTTCACCGACAGTGCTGCGGGCACGCTCTCCTGCCCCATTCGAGAGGGCGGGGGTACAGACTTAGTTCCACAAAGTGTGGCGCACTATCTTCACGTGGCACAAACGGCTCGTCGAGAACGTGAGACGAGACTGGGCTGGCGCAGGATGTGGAGGTCTCGTGGACGTGCGTTCGTTCGTTCCACGCCCACACAAGCTCACAGCCGCTATTTTGTTACTAGGCACGATCTTGTCCGGTTGGGACTCTGGCTAGCGAGCATCGAGGAACGTGCGCGATGATTTCGCTGCCTTTGCGGCAGGGATTTCTTCCGCATCTAGAAGGCACCTTCCTTGCGATCTTTCATCCGCTACAGGGTCCACGTGTACTATTCCAGATACCTGAGGATTTATTTATCGACCATGAGCATGGCGAAGAAGCAGAAGATCGGGCAGAATTACACACTTGGCTGCCAAAAAAGTCAGGCAGCCAACGCCGTGACCAGATTGAATTCAGCGCATTGTCAGACTATGTTATTCCCAAAACACCACTTTGTGGTCGTATGATCATCTGTAATGTGGGCTCCTGTGCGGATGAAGACGGTCATCGCCGTAGCTATAAAGTGCTTGGCCTGCCTGTTTTGATCGAACATGCACAAAAGTATGAGCGGAATCACTTTATCTTTAATCTGTGCTTCGTTTTCGATGCACGGACAGAGATCCAGGCATATGAGCCAATCGTGCACAAATGTGCACGCTCGCTTCGTATGCTTGAGGAACAGGATTCGTTTGTGTCTCGACTCGAGAACCTCCCGCGCTTATATGGCATCCTCGAGCAGCTTTCCGAAGATTTGAATGCGTATTATGAGGCGTTCATAGCGCTGCCAGAGGATTCGAGAACCAAACGAGATGAGTCGATATCTCGGGATCGGCCGGAGCATGCATCGACATCAGATCATAGGTGTGCGCAGCCGAATCTCACGCTGGTTGATCCGGCGGAGTTGGACGAGCTAATTCGTCGAGCTTCCGGCCCCCTAGCTCAGACTCGCCAGGAGCAGCGAGATAGCATCTGGTCACTGGGTGAAGGATCTTTATCACACGAAACAGATGCAACAACGGACGAGCGCTCGCGCCAGCAAAACATTCAGGAGCCTTGGCTGCAGACCAGGAGACATGATTTTTCGCCCCTGATCCCTCGTGGTCGGCCGCATGGACTAGGGCGCACAGTCAGAGAAGCTATCAATTTGAAGCTGTTCCCAACCTTTCCGAACCCCCCCGCTGTTCATGACTGGGATGTTCCGGTGCTGCTTCTCGACATGGGTAAATACATGAACAATGGCTGGGACTTGTCGCTGGTCAAACTGCTCCCTTACATGGATGGCACGAATCATGTAAAACGCATTTCCCAGCTTTCCGACACAGATTTGCCTCTTGTGCAACAGTGCATCCAGCACTTGCTATATTACTCATTCGCGATTGTAATTGACATATTCCAATTTTCCAATGTATATGTGGTGCGACCGCAGATTGCCCGTGTGCTTGATGACCACGACACTGAATTGGAATGCGCCTCTTATGTTGCACGCCCGGGGTACGAGCCACTGCCTGGCCCCACGTTATGGCGCATGTATTCAATGTTGCGACATGGACGAACCTTGCATGAATGGACTGAACTGCTCGGTAGCCATGTGCATGTAATTGATGTGCGTCGCTTTATCACATATGGCGTCATCAAGGGATTCATCCGTCGCGTACATCACTACCCTCTCTACTTGCCGCCACCGTCTCCGTTGGCCTTCTCCGAACTGCCGGGGCGACCAAGTGAAGAAGTATCACAACGTCTGCACTCCAATCAGAGTCTCTCTGCTGTTCCATACGAAAATCAAGGCCCCAGCTCGTTACATGGGCTTACTTCTTCTATGCCTGATCTTCCAACCCCTGCTGCTGCTGCTGCTGCTGCTCCTCCTCCTCCTCCTCCTACTGGCGGCGGTGGTTCAGCAGGCGAGACTCTACTATCGGCTGAAGCTAGCGGTACATTTGCTCCTACAGTTGCCACTGAGTCTAATCGACCAAAGGACCTACATCACCATCGGTTGATTCGGTCACTCAGTCGTTCTGCTGGTGCACACCGGCCCGTAGCAACGGCCGTCGATGTCGGCAGCATTGCGCACGAAGTAAATGCAAACGTTCAAATGGAGGAAAAGAAGATCCATCTATCTGATTCAGGGTCTTTGCGCCACATGCAGAGCGCAACGTCGTCCGCAGGCATACTTTGTGATCTGCCGGCGTTGCTAGATGGATTCCACTGTGATGATGAACTGTGTGTTCGTTTTGGCATGAGCTGGTCTGATATACAGCGCCATTTTGTTTCCTTATCGATGCCATCTGATTCCAAACAGGATCCGGGTTCGAGATGCGAGTCTTCCGAAAACGACTTACCGACGCCCAGGTCGGAGTGGCCATCAACATTCCCATCGCCTACGCCAACCATGACGACAGCTCCATATCCTCATCGTTTGCGCACGAATAGTTCAGATCTATTGGATTTGCATGCAATGCCGCCAAAAAACCATTCAGGTCATCACGATGGAGGAAGGGTCGCCATTATAGCCATCTAATGTATGGCATGCATACGAAAACACCAACACTAAAAATTTTTGTCCTCCTTTGTGGTCCCTGGCAGTACGTAAATTTATTTCTCGCACTGGCACAATCGCACATGACAACAATTGATAAAGCGGATAAGCGTCGGTTATCAGTACGCCCCTGCGTCCTCTCCCCATAAACAAGAGTGCCAATGAGGTGTTTCTGCTGAGTCAGCCATGTCCCAGCACCGGGAACACTGATATATTCAAATCCCCACCCTCTATCCACCCTGTAGAAATTGTGCTATTTTGCGTTCGAGTTGCATACCACGCGCAGTGAGTGAGTGTGTGTTAGATTAGGCCATACTCTCTGAAAGACTCGTGAAGCTAAAGAGTCTGCGTGCGTCAACGCAATGAGCAAAGATGCACCCGAGTCGCTGTTTCGCATGAGATACAATGCATTCATTAAGTTTGCTAATGGTACGTGGGATTATGACGATATGAAACACTAGCTCACACGCATAACCTCTGTCTTAGAGCATCCAACGATGGTGTCTGCCGGACCTGCATCTTTAGTGTCTACGATAGCATCTTTTCCTGTGCGTATGCCCTTGGATTTAAATCAGCATACTTACCCTTGCTATCCAGCTTGACAGCATTAAAAGTCGTCTTCAGGTGAAGAACTATCCGAGTGCTTGGGCGTGTACGAAGGATGTCTTGCGCTCTGAAGGTATTCAAGGTCTCTTTCGAGGTACGTATATTCGAATTTGCTTTCTTTTTTCTGCCTAGGAAGACCTTAAACTCACGCGCTTGCTCAGGAGTAACACTCCCTCTAATTACGATCACGTTCGTTCGAACACTCTCATTTAGTGCATATTCATGCACAAAAGAGCTCCTTGATAAATATTGGCGGCCCAAGCAAGACACAGTCACTGATGCTCTGTTCTTTGGTGCCATGGGTGGTATCACTAGCGGGTCATTCATCTGTTTTCTATCGGCGCCCTTTGAACTTACTAAGGTCGAGCGCCAGCTAGAGTACTTGATTTGGACGCAACGCCATGCACAGAATGGGTTGAAGGCGCCTCCGTTTGTTGCACGTTCTGGTATTAAAGCGGCACAAGATATATACACAACATATGGCGGTGTGCGAGGCTTTTATATCGGGCTGCGTCTTCACTTATTCCGAGATATGACCGGCTCATCGATCTATTTCGGACTGTACGATACTTTGCGGATGATGAGTGATCGCCTGGAACCATATCGACAGCGATGGGGAATTCCTGCGCCGGTCGTGTCTTTCCTCATTGGCTCGGCAAGCGGTATCTTGTCCTGGCTCACCATATACCCATTGGATCTCATCAAAACGCAGGTCCAGCGCGATGTGCTTGCAGGGGCACCGCGGAGGAGTGCCATGACTGTGCTTCAGCGTTTGCTGATGCAAAAGGACAGCGATCCGCAACCCGTGGTGAAGACCCGGAGTGTGTTGGAGTTGCCGATAAGTCGATTCCTCCGTCTGTACCGCGGTTTAGGCATTAGCGCCTTGCGCAGTTTCATGTCACACGGAATTACGTGGATGCTAATCGAAAGCATTACGCGGCATGTTGAGACGGAGATGCTGAATCATGATCTAGATGTTTCATATGACTTTGTTGACTTTCAGTAAATTCACATAATTTTATTTGGAGATGGCTTGCCTGACGGATCGATAGTAAGATAAGGCGTAGGTATGATTTTGTGTGTGTAGTGTGGGTGTGTAACGCACATCCCTACATTCGTACATTGTTTTACGAGTCTACATACGGCGACGATTTCGGTCCTGCACATCCATGTCGGCAAGCACCTTTGCTGCCTTCCAGAACTGGACACCATTAATGACCTGTTTCACAGCACACATCGGAAAGCTGATAGCGCCGACGATCTGTGGCCAGGTCAAGCTAGGAATAGTCTCGTACACGAGTTTGAATTGCCAGCTCATCTTATCGGCCGTAACCCAGTCAAAGAGTGCACTTGGGAGAAGGGATGCGATGTTGAGCCCTAGCGGACGTGTATAGAAGGCCATGAGATACAGGCACAAAAAGAATAGCTCGTTTGCTGCGCAGAGAACAAATAACACGCGCTGTAGAAGTGTGTTAGAAATGCCGCATACCGAAAAGGGTGAGGAGGTGAGAGGGGTAGGGGAGAGAGGGTTAAGAGGGGTAAGAGAGGAGAGAAGGATTAAATGAGAGAGAGAAATGGGATTGGCATGACGTGATGCAGCAACGCATCACACCCTGTTCACGTACCGTGTTGGTGTAGTACAGAGCTAAGATACGCGACGTCTTGGAATCGACTTTTTTGTGTGAGGTCGAGCCAGACACAAGCGAGCTGTACATGTGAATGTAGTGACTGCTAAAGTCGAGGGTCACTAGACCCTGGAAGATTAAAGCAAAATTCGGGTACGCTGCCGTCAAGTAGCACAAGAGGCATGCTGTCGTGCAACTGGCAGTCCGTCAGCCATTCGGTCCAGAATGGACATTTGACATCTTTAACATGACACTTACCGATCCGTCACCATGTCCAAAACAGCGCCGAATCGGGTGCTTTGTTGCAGCATGCGCGCGAGCTTGCCATCAAAGGCATCCAAAATACATGACACACAATAGAGCACCGTGCATACACGAGGATTTCCGCGCATATAGTACAGGGAGATAGCGGCCAAAATCACGCGAGTGTACCCTTCAAAGCATTAGCACATTGTCTCATTTTTGCGAATCCCTCATGGCCAGATTAGCCTAAACAATACACACCGATCAAGTTCGGCACGAACAGGAAAACATTCTCGCGTGTGACTTGGCTCTCACGCTGTACATGCACCTTCTGAATGCGCGCTGCGCTCTGTTTCCGCCTCGCCCCTGCCATCAATCGCGTCGTCCAGCTATATGACGTGTCGTAACGTTTCCTGACGTGTGAGCACGCCAAGTGCCCTGCGTTGTCTGTCTCGCCTCGCCACGCGCCACTCCTCGCCCAATGGCCAACCAACAGCAGCCGCCTTGCCCCCCATCCCCTCTCCCACATCTACGTAACGCCCAACATGACACTTCGGCCGATAATCGATCCATCCTGCTCGCCCATTCCTAGGGCCTCGTCGGGCGCCCTGCACGTCGAACTGACTTCTCCGCTTACGACACAAACGTATGCACGTGCGCATGGACACACGTACGGGCCCTTGGCTATGGCGAGTGATGGATCTTCTGGCCTGCTAGAAGCAGAGGTATGTATGGGGAGAGCAGCAGCAGAGCGCTTGTGCTCCCATGGGCACACGCTTAGGCGCTCATCGGCTGACACAACAAGCCCATCACTGTGATTCCTTGTGTAGAAGAAGCACATGATGACGGTTCGTTCCCGCGCCTACCCATGTATGAGCGAGACCATATTCCGGCTCAGCAACGCTCCAAAGCATTCGAAACGACCTGGGAGTGTGCACTGAAGCGGATGCGTGCGCTTGTGCACAAATTATATGAGCCTAGTGTCGCACGTCTTCGCGAGCGCTTGAGCGTGGGTAGGTCGTTGCTTGTGCCGGCAACGATCCTGGATCTAAGTGGTTCTGCCACGTATGAGGCGCTTCCTGCATGGCTTTCAGACGAGCTAGCACAATCTGAGCGAATAACGGTGCATCTGATGCCTGCCCATTGTGCGAACCTAGCACATGCCCTCGCTGCGTTTGTGGCTCAGATCATACAATACATACCCAGTACGCCTGAGCTACTGCGCATGTCGCAAGGGTACGAGCCAAATGACCTTGCGCTGATCCCAGCTCTTTTTAGCGCGGCTGATCGCGCGCTGCCACAGATTGTGCTTCTCGTGCACGAAGTCCAGACATTTCCTGTGGCTGTGATGAACGACGCACTTGCAGCAATTCTCACATGGTCAGAGCTCACATGTCCAGCCCCATCATTGCACATCCTGCTGTCGTACACGGCACCATTGCCAGCACTTCCGCGCGTGAAAAAATTGAGTGACGTGAATCAGTCTGGCCCAAGCTCGGCTGCATCCACAACAGCCCACGTGTCCGCTGGCTCGGAGGCCGACATCGCCACAGAGGCATGGCATACATATCTGCTGACAGAGCGGGTGCGATCGTGCCTCGACGTATCGACGGTGTCTTTCCCCGACAAGTCCACGTTTTGGGAGGATGTGCTGTGCGTATTTTTTGCTGAGCCGGTCAGCGGGCTTTGGCTCGGCCGCAGCTTGTTTGAGCTTGTGCGTCGCCGTTTCTGGCACACATCGCCAAGTTGGGATGCCGCAGCACAGTGCATCCGCCTGAGCTATGTGGAACATTTCCGAGCTCGGCCGCTCTCAGCTTTTGTACACAAATTTCCTGACATTGATGCACTGCATCAGCACTGGACAGCAGAAATGCTTGCGCACATGCGCGTGACGCTCTTTTCATCCTACATGCACACACAGCGCATGTCTTCGCGCATGCGCATGCTGGCCCATGACGATCGAGCACTTGTCAGTGCGCTCTCAGGCTTGCAGAGTGATATGGTCGTGTGCATGACGCATCGTGCTGTGGCACTTGCCACAGTACGTGAAATGCTCCGCTTGCTGCACATGACCGGTGTATACGGCACGAAACTTGGCCTGAGCGCATGCACTGCGCTTGCATTGGAATGGCTGCCACCCTATACCGACTGGGATGCCAGTCGCACGGCTGTGAACGCACTGACAGCCACGACACCCACTTCCCAGCAGGTTCAAGCTCTGCTGAATCATCTCTGTTCCACACTGAATCAGGCTCAAGTCACGCAGCTCGTCAATGGCCTGCGCCAGCGCCTGAATGACATTGCTGCGTCACTCGATGTCGGCGCTGCAGCTGTCGTGCGCATGATTTGCTCGGACCTAGAATTGGCCCATCAGCAACAACGGCCTTTGAAACGTGTGCGCTCAGAGCTCGGCGCCATCGCCATGACGATGGCTGCAGAGACGGACGCGTCGGACGCGTCGGACGCTGGCAGAGCGGTGCTAGCGGAATGGGTGACGTCCACGTGGCAAAAGGCGACAGAGGCGCCATCGGACTTGGGGCTTGCGATTTGGACATATGACTTTGCAGAGCCTGTGTCGTGTGCGTTGGACGGCGCGGCGCGCGCTACCGTATTGCTTGCACTTGATGCACCAACGGATATGCTTGCATCCATGACAGCTGCAACATGTACAGCGTCTGGGCAGCGCGAACAGAGTGAGCAAGCTCCATGGCTGGAGCTCGATGACCACATATCGGAAGTTGACGAGTTGCGGCGCGTTCACCGCGACTTGAACTGTGCCAGTATACCCGATGTGTGTCGTCTATATGCACTGTACAAAGATACAAGCAAGTTTATCAACTTGGCCGACTGGTACGACGCGTTTGCACAGTCCCTCGAAGGCGACGAACGACGAAGAGAGCAACAGAGACGTCAGCGCGACGGGCAGGAGGCGCCGCCTTGCACGGATGCGAGTGATTCAGTTGTGACGTCGCCGCAGATGCGCTTCTCCCTCGCAGTGAATGAGCTTGCATACATGGGGCTGCTAGGTCCGTCGAGCCGCAAAGTCGAGCATTTGAGCCGCCTTGTATGGGACTTGCCAGTCAATGGCATGGACGAGATGTGAGTCGCAACAGTCAGGATGACATGCGAAGCGTGTTAGTCGCGTGCGTATTGCTGCCGGATATGTTTGGGTGGGCGCGAGTAGGCCGACTTGGACCGCCAGACCGACCGACCGGCTGGCCGCTTCGCTGGCCGAGGCCCACTGCCAAACTTCGTCGACGAGGCATGGACCATGTGCATAATCGACCGATTAGGCTCGGGCGCTGTCGGCAGCGCCAGGACGCCTTGGATCCACCGCTGCACGGAGTGCAAAATGTGAGCTGGCGGCACGCGCAGCGCTTGTTGATTCGATATGTAGTAGCCAAATAAGCCAGAAAACACGTCACGTACGCCCTCCTTGTTCTGACGCAGGCGCTCCTGAGCATGCGCTATAGACGTGCGCAAAGCATCTTGATCCAACTCCGGCTCGGGTTCGTCAGTCAGCGCAAGTGGTTGGAGGGGCATCTCATTCAGCTGGAAGGCGACAAAGGCGGACTCAAAGTCTGTCACGACCAAGTCGGCACGTCCATCACGTCCACGGCGCCCCGTCCGCCCTACGCGGTGCACATACATTTCCTTCGAGGGAGGCACGCCTAGCTGGATGACACGCGTCACGGATGGATAGTCGACGCCACGCGCACTGACGTCACTCGTCAGCAGAACACTCGGCTTCGCATCGGAGTGCCGGAACTCCTGGCTGATTTTGGACCGTCGCGCTTGTGATAGCAGGCTGTGCAGCCGGAACACACGCGTGTCGGACGAGCCAGGCAGCGTGGGCGCTAGCATATGGATCATGTGGTACATCATGTCAGTGAGCTTCGTGGTCGACGTGAAGATCATAACCTTCGACCGGTTTCCATGGATTCGCTGGTCTTGTGCAAGGAGCTGCATGACATACGGGACGAGCTCCGATGGATCTTGGATCGTCGTCACATATTGAGGGATGCGCTTGTGCACTTGGTCTTCCCCGGGAGGAATGCAGTCAATGAGTCGGTATTGCTCATGGAGCGATGCTTCAGCGATGCCCATAATGCTGCGGTCCATTGTTGCACTGAAGAGGAAGGTAGTGCGCTCCTCCACGGGTGGCAAGCCGGAGATGATCGTCTGAATGTCTTCGCGGAAGCCGAGCTCAAGCAGCATGTCTGCTTCATCGAGAACAAGTGTCTGCGTCCGAGAAAAAGCATCCCGCACACTGCGGTTGTTCATCAGGTCCAAGAGACGCCCTGGTGTCCCCACAACAATGTCTGGCTCGTAGCGTTCCCACTGCTTGCGCTGGGGAATCACACTCACACCGCCAACGAGTGTGTGTACGTACAAATGCTTGGCTTGGCTTACGAGTTTTTTTGCTTCATTCGCAATTTGCATGGCTAGTTCCCGCGTGGGCGACACAACCAAGACCCCAGCCGAGTGTCGTCGAAACAAACGCTTCAGTTCGTGCACAGACGCTCGATCACGCTTTTCTAGTAGCGAAAGCAGGCCATTCCGTTCTAAGAATGCACGGAATGAAGGCGACGCGTGTCCTTGCTCCAGCTGCTGCACAGCATGGATGCGTGCCTGGATTGCCGGCACGAGAAACGCCACCGTCTTTCCTGTGCCGGTGCGCGCTTTGCAAAGAACGTCACGGCTTTTGCCATCTGGCAACACATTTTCCCCTTCAGCTATAGCTGGCAGTAAAGACAGCACTCGATTCTGTACATCTGTGAGTTGCGAGAAATGAAATGGTGTTCCCTGCAACGCACTCCGCAGTGGCTTGGCAATTTGCCATTCACGAAGCTGTGCATCCAAACTCGTAGGCACCGTTGTGTCACCGCGACTCTCATCCGAATACATCCGTTGAGTAAGAATTCCTTGCGATGCATCTGCGAGAATGCGTGGCATCGGCAATGCTGCGCGCCACACCGGCCGCCACGCAGCCATCAAACATCCATGCCGCTGTACGGACCTCATGGACATGGAGGACGAGAAGGAAGCGCCGTATATATTCACGTACGCATTAGTCATCAACAACGCACGTCGCACCGCCGGACAACAACATCAACACTTGTCGGAAGAAATCACTTTTTGACGCAGACGCACACCCCTTGATTGCTGAAGTGTTGCAAGTTTGCACTTAGAAAGTGTTTTAGTATGTCTGCGGATCCGCATTTTCTCGACTCTGCGAGGCGCTTAAAGGCTCAATCACATGAACACAATCGCTTGCAAGTGCGATTGGATGTGCCTGGTGGCGTGACGTTTGCACCTGATCAACTGTTCCCACACAACGCGACAAAACGTGTTTTTCAAGTGCCGCGTCTTCCGGAACCATCATATTCATACTACAACTTCGAACGTGAAATTTGCCAACATAATGGCGTGCCATATGTTCCATCGTCAGCGTTTGTCCTGGGCGATGAGGATGAGTTGACGCCATCTCAGAAGCTTGCACAAGAAGTGCGTGAGAAAGAAGCAATAAAAACGACCCCTTCAGCTAGCACTGATACTGCCGCTTTGATTCCAAAAAATGAAGAAAAACTAGACTCACTGATACAAGCGATGGGTCTCAACGAACCGCACGACCACGCTCAGCAAGCCAAGTCACAAGACATGTCTTCTGCACCTGCAGGATCGCCAGCGTCTGAAGACAAGCGTGATGCACTGTCTAAGGCATCGGAATCACCGTCTCATGAGGTAAAGAGGATTGCTTCAAAACCCAAGAATGGCCCAGTCACGAACGCGACTTTGGATCAAGGCGCCAGCGAAACACCAGCCCATACCGGGGGTGAGCAAATTAAGCCTACCGACTCGGCAAAGAAGAATTTCGAGAAAAATATGACAAAATCACAAGCAAAACGAGCAAAGGCTAGGGCCAAATCACGGGCTAAAAAAATGGCAGAACAAGCTCATGAGCAGGATGAGTCGCGTCTTAGCACCGAACAGGCCGAGCAACACCAAGACAGATACGAGCTTGGCGACCGCACAGCCTCTCAGCCAGATCAAGCTAGCGCAAAGATCCAGAATGAAAATGCGGGCAGCCCGGACCGCGCTCACAAACAGCGCGTAAGTCAAAAGGAGGACGTATATGCAGGCGAGGGCTACAAGTCCTCCGAAACATCCACATCTACAGAACAAACTCCTTTTTCGAAAGATAAAATCAGCGATACGACTACAGGTGCTAAGGCAGAACAAGATACATCAGCTCGTCAGCCAGATCCGACTAGTGTGTCACAACCAGCCGATGTTCCATCTGAGCCGTCAAGTGATCACTTGACATCCAGTACTTTGCATGATGCGCATGCGTCACTCGACAAGGGAGTCAAAGAAAACACGAGAGTAGTCTCGAGTAGGCCGACAGCCGACACTGCCTCCCTGCGTACATCAGCCACGAATTTGTCGACGCGTGCGCCGACACTGAGTGGATTTTCAGTGATGGCTGAGGAAGCACGGCATGGGAAGTCTGATGGACTACCAGCCGTGGTACGGCAACATCTCTTCACGACTGACTACAAGCCACCACCAAGTATTTCGGACTCAAGTTATTCTAAAAAACCATGGAACAATAAGTCATACTCGACCAACCGTACATTCGAAATGTTGTCAAACCAGCCAGCAGGACGCGATGCTGGCTCACAATGGGATGCGATTAGCGGTAGTGACAGCATCGGCGCACGAGACTCTCATGCATCTAGCACGTCACTTGACACGATTGCCACGCTTTTTACACCGGATCCTCGACCATGGCATCCATACCGCTTCGTGCGCCGCACGAATCCTCGTCAGGTGCTACTGTTTTGTGCTGGAACAGCCTTGACAAGGCAGCAGATTGAGGCATCAGAGCAGACGCGAAAGACTGCTGCAGTGAACGGCACTGCATCTATATCGTTGCCAGAAAGCGCGGATCGTGCAGCCGATTCCAAGTCGCTTGCTTCGTACTTTGCAACGACCGAAAATACGAACTTGCAGGGCGGCCTTGGATTTATTTACAGTCCCTGTGAGTCCCTGTGTCGAGCGATGAATCAACCGATAGATCTAGCGCGTGTTGAACCAAACTTTTCAAGACGTTTGGAAAGACCAGAATTTCCGCATGAAACAACAAAACGTCGCGCGGCTCTGCGTAGCGTGATTGCTGCACTGGAGTACATTCCTTGGGAGGAAGAGGGATTCGACAAAATTGTCATAGCGACGCACCACGGATGGATCGTGCGTGGTATTGCCTATGAGTACGTGGATATTGGGTGACACAAAGCTGACCAATTTACCAAGCATCTGGGAATGGCGCCAAAACAACTGGCGCTTCACGCATGATCCATCATACAGCCTTCCCGGTGGTTCTGTGCCAGACAGGGATTTGTGGGAACTGCTAGATTATATCGTGCGGCAGTATGAATTGATTGAGTATGTGGTCAGCGAAAGTGATGGAATGAGGCTCACATGTAGTTGTAACTGTCGTTTCTGGCACATCCCTAGCGATGTCAATCATGAGGCGGTCCAACTTGCTGAGATTGGCGCGGTACGTATGCAGACAGTTGCCCTTGGGCTTGCTTACACTTACTTAGGCAAAAAAGAACCAGCAGTTCACCACCGTACGCTGGACGAAGAAAAAAAATACTGCGACTCGCTCCGGCATGCCTTCTTCCATTGCTTCACAACCTCGTTCCACTCCTGCAGCTTAAATTCAATCAAGCCAATCCTTGGTGTTCTTCCGATCGCTTTGAAGTGGTTGTTGTTTACGCGTGGAATGATTCTTTAGAACACAACATCACACATTACACCATACAAATGACCATTTTGTTCTCGCGCCACGATATCTCGCTCCACATACGCGCTCGCCCTGTGCGGCCTCTTAATTAAGGTGGGCACGTGCACAATACACGCTCCGAAGCGCCCAATCAAGCAGCCCTTCAGCATGTGCATCGATGGCCCTAGAGCAGATGACTTTCAAGACAGTTTGCATTGACCGACACATTGGCCCATAGGCACGAAGTTGCCATTCAACACGACTTTACGCGAGCAATGCTATGTATTTCCAGGCTTATTGCAGGTGTGCTGACAGCCGCCTCACTGGTCGTTGGTGGTCAATGGACTGATGACCCGTATGACGTGACGACTGTGAAATCGAAGCCAAAGGGCCAATGGCAGCCAGATGCCATGAGTCTCGAGTTCACGGTGATGGTGATGCCAGACACACAATATCTTTTTGATGAGAACCGAATTCATCCAGTGCCTATGGAAGCGTCGTTCGAGTACATTGTCTCGCCGAACCGGAGCGAAGCCGACAAAAACATTGTGTTTGTGTCACACCTAGGGGATGTGGCACAGAATGGCTTGGCCAAAGAGTATGCTGCTGTCACAAAGCTATTTGACTACATGGACGAATCAGGCGTAGAGTACAGTGTGCTGGCAGGCAATCATGACATTGACTCTAGCACAGATGACCAGCGCGGTCCAACACCCTACTTGGATGTTTTCAACCCAAAACGGTTTTCGAAAATCCGTTCTTGGCGCGGATCTTCGCCTGACGGCTACAACAACTACCACGTATTCCACGCGGGGGGTCGCGAGTGGCTCGTTCTTGCGCTTGACTGGCGCATGTCGTCTGGCACGTTCAAGTGGGCCTCTGACGTGTTGCGGAAGCATGCAGACCTGCCAACGATCCTCACGACGCACGAACTTGTTACGGCCGATAGCGGCAAAACAGAGTTTAGTGAGTATGGCGAACGAGTGTGGAATGAGCTCGTGAGAGACAACGACCAGATTTTCTTGACGCTCAATGGTCATTTTTGGCCGCCAGGTCGGACGACTCGGAAAAATGCAGCAGGACGTGATGTTGAATCACACATCACTAACTACCAAAATCGGTATTATGGTGGTGCAGGTATGATTCGTGCGTACCGCTTCAATATGAAGGAAAACAAGATTGATGTCGCGACATTCTCACCATGGATTCAAAACCTTGTGCAGCGCGGTGAGGCGAACAAGCTCGCCAAGCAAGAAGAAGAGCTTACCTCTGCTGATGATAAGTTTACCATGCACATAAACTTTGCTGAGCGCTTCGAGCATCTCGGCAAATCGAAGCGTGAAAACAAGAACGGCAATGATGCGGTTATTCCAGGTACACTGGCGTACTGGCGCTTCGACGGAAGTGCCCATAGTAGCAACAGCAGCGGCAGTAGCCCTGGATCAGCTTTGGCAGAGTTTGACATCATTAAGGACTTATCAGGACATGGAAATGACCTTGTCACCAAGTCAGCGAATGCCTCTTCACAACACACAATCCTCTGGTCAGATCAGCATCATCCGTCGCAACCAGGATATGGTTCGCTGAAATTCACTGGTCAAAAGAAGCCATTAAAGGGAATGTACCTGCAGACGCTTAAGCAGGCGCCACTGAATTCGGAGACGTTCGAGAATGGGTACACATTTGAGGCATTTTACCTCGTTCCGAGTTCATGGAACTCGGAGCAGAATGCATGGAGTGGGATCTTCAGTCGCCGCGGTTCAGCGGGTGAGGCCAACAAGCATTCGAATGATACTGATTCTGACGAGCCTATTGTGACGCTGAGTCTTTCGAATGATCGTGAGCTCCAGTGGCGTGTCTATCCGCTACATCAAGATGGTGGTACGACGAACTGGAGTCACGAGACGCCCTTCGATCGTTGGTGGCATGTGGCTGTAATCAATAATGGCACGCTAACAAAAATGTATGTGGATGGAAGTGAAGTCGCACGGAATCCAACACAGTGGGTGCCCGGTCTAACGACTCTCAATAAGCCTTGGATGCTTGGCGGCTTTGAGTACGGCGGCAAACTGGACCAAATATTTTTCGGGAGCATCGGTGATGTGCGCATCGTCAATCGTGCACTCTCGCTGGATGAACTTATGTTCCAAGAAAACCAGTAATTAGCGCTTACACGAGGGTGCCCTAGCGAGAGCCACTAGTCTAGCATTTGAAGCTTTTAACGGATGGTAACGCTGGCAACAAGAAATGTGAAGGTTCAAGGCCTTGGGATGAACACTTTCTTCATATGAATAGACGTACAAGTAACCTTGTGACAGACTGATTATGAGCGTGCGAATGTTTTCTACATCTTATCCGTGCACATGTGCAGCGCCTATGAACTCAGGTGCATGAATAGGATACGACTTGGTCAGATCCAAATATTTTCATTCCAGCAACAAAAAAAGATCTCCCTACCTATGGGGTTTTTTTGCCCGAGAAGTACATTCATTCGCTGCGGTCATCCCCAGTCCTCTTAAGTGGAGAATCACCCAGATCTGTTATCACCGGCGCCTGCACTTCCCATACGAGCCTTGGCTTCCTGACGGACTGCTATCCACACACTCGCGCGCGCACTATCAACGCTTTCTCGCTCTTCAAGAACATCTCAAATATGGCAGCATCACATGGAAAGAGTGGGCAAGCTCAAGACAGCGTGTCCACACTTCGGTATAAGGCCCTCAACGCGGAGTCCTACCGCTTGGACAGCCCGCCCTTTACAGGTGCGGCAGTCACAGGAGCCGGGCCTGTAACGAAAGAGTTGGGGCAAGGCTCACACGATCAAGCAGCTTTCAAATCGTACGTTGTGACAAGAGGTGCTGACTATCAAAGAGGATATGGACAGGATCGGCAAGATACAGATGTGCAGCCATGGGCCCTAGATGCAGAACTGGATGAGGAGCTGGATGGATACGCCGAGTACGAACGAGAGAATACTATTCGACAGAAGAAGAAAGTGCACTCGCCATATTTTCAAGCCGTGCCACGGCAAGGTGAGTCTATGGATACATACACGTTCCCTCGACACCGGTTTCCCACGCACATGCAGGACGAAAGCAAGACACCCTTGATCATTGTGGCATGCGGGAGCTTCTCACCACCAACCTACTTGCACCTGCGCATGTTCGAGATGGCAAAGGATCAGGTGATTGAGTCTGGTAATTACGAGTTGCTGGCTGGCTACTACTCACCTGTGTCGGATCAGTACAAGAAGGAGGGACTCGTCAAAGCCATCCACCGTGTGCGGATGTGTGAATTGGCTGTTGAGCGCTCGTCAAATTGGCTCATGGTGGATGCGTGGGAGTCACTTCAAGGAGAGTATCAGCGGACGGCTGTGGTGCTGGACCATTTTGATCAAGAGATCAATGGCGAAAATGGTGAGCGCGGGATCAAGCTTAGCGATGGATCATACCGACGAATCAAGATCATGCTGCTCGCAGGAGGCGACTTGATCCAGAGTATGGGTGAGCCTGGCGTGTGGGCCGAAGAAGACTTGCACCAAATACTTGGTCGCTACGGCTGTCTTATCGTCGAACGGACAGGCGCTGACGTGTGGTCCTTTTTGCTCTCGCACGACTTGCTGTGGCACTACCGACGGAATCTTATTGTCGTGAAGCAGACAATCTACAATGATATTAGCAGCACAAAGGTGCGCTTGTTCGTGCGACGCGGATATTCCATCAAATACCTTTTGCCGAACAGTGTAATTCAGTACATCGAGCAGAACCAGCTGTACCGCTAACGTGTGGGAATGGCAGAAGACAGAGGGCAGGGGTATGAAAGGATGGTTCGGGTGCAAGGGCATGCAAGAGGAAGTGAATAGAGGCTGGGGAATGGGCTGGGTATGTGAGAGGAAGTGCATCTGTCCATGCTATGGATGGATGCGAGAGGCGCTTCCTAAGCCCAGTAGCAGCTCAGCAGCTTGGTGGTCATGTTCTGTCCATGTGTCCTTATCGTGAGTGTTGAGAACATGCTGTGGTTGTGCGCGAGTCGGCGGCGAGAAGGAATCGGATCGATCGCCATCGTCGAAGAACCCACTATCATCATGAGGCACATCATCTTTGGCCGTCGCAGGCATCATGTCACTGCTCCGCGTACTTGATGTTCGAGTCCAGGTTGTCGTAGGCTTCGTCGATATTGGGGATGTAGTTGTAGAGGATGTAGAGGCAGAAATGGCTCGTCGCGTCAATGGTCGGTGACCCAGCGATGCATTTACAGACATACCAGTACCACGATTGGTAGGTGCAGTGGTGGCACGGACGTTTCTGCCTTGGCTAGGCGGCACGAACGACACAGACAAGGGTACGTGAGGAGGAGGAGGAGGAGGAGGAGGAGCGGCATGTTGTGGGGAGACATGAGTCAAAGGATGAGCTGGGGTATGAGCTGGGGCTTGGGTATGAGGGGATGATCGAGACCGTGTTGGCTGCTGGGGAGCAAGTGCTTGCATTGAGCCGGCTGGTGCATGCTCAACGTGCTGCATGGACGGCTTGACATTTTCCTTGTCAGCCAGCAGCAGATCTCGGTCGGCAGCCCATTCCAGACGCATAGACGGCTTGCACTGTAGACTTTGTGACCAGCGCCGCTCACGATGTTCCTGCATTACAAGTCGAGCATCTGACACGGGACGCTTGACTTCATCGTGACTCACGGCACGCTTTCGTTCCCGCATGCGCTGTAGGCGCCGGTGTGCAAGACGTCGAAGCGTGCGTTCCTCGTCATCCTCCTGGTCCGCGCCAGCACCCACGCGAGCAGACGCCGCATCCATATGCAGATTTATATCCGCGTCGACGTCGCTGGTGCAGCTCCCAAGCGCACTCGAGCTTTCCATTCGCTGCCATATAGCACGATCATCGTTGTAGGCACCACCAGCAATGATGCCGTGCCCATCATTTGTGCATTCCAACGTGCAAGAGAGAGATGTATTTTGTTTTGCAAGCACAGGACGTTCACCCAAAGCTGCGCGACCGCCCGATGTCGTCATCAGCGAGACAGCAGGTGTGCTGTGCGAGCGACCAAACGGCTCACGAGGCAAGAAGACAGGCGCAGATGGTTCCATCGTCACGGCAGACATTCCAAGCGGCGCCCCGCTATGAGGGAATGCGTTCTGCACGGGTGCTGTCGACACGGTAGGTATCGCCGGCATGGTTGGCACGGCTGTCTGCGTGGCGTGGTACCTCATCGAGCGCTTTTTCTCCGCCTGACGGCGGTTCTGAAACCAGACAGACACAGCACGGGTTGACATGCCGACCAGCTCAGCGAGTTCCTCACGAGTGCGTTCGTTCGGAAAGGCGTTGCGCACATATGCAGACATGAGTATGTCAACTTCATGCGGACGCGTCCGACGACGGCGCTTTTTCTCGTGCGATGCTGTATTTGGTCGTGCGCGTGCCTGCGTACTTGGTAAATGCGTCTCTGTTTCAAGCGCCATGGCCTTGCAAGGAGGGATTGGGTGGACAGAGACGACCAACCCCGCTTGGCTAAAGCAGACCACCTTCACTGGGCGTCGTAGAGACACTTCGCACGCTCAGTGAGTGCCGCGGCACGTCTCAGCTCGTGTTTGTGTTTGCCACGCGCGTTATGCGCGTGGTTCCTGTGGAGGCACATGACGCTCGCTCCATTGATTCGTGCATCGTCCTGCCTGTACGTTTCTTTTTTTTTGCGAGAAACCTGTTTTTTGATTCGTCTCCTTCGTGCCAATTGCCTACATTCAACGATGGGCGTTCGGCATACCAAGAGGCGCACCCGAACGCACGGTCCTACGGTGCGGCAAAGTGATGTACCATGGGTCGCATTACCGATCTCATCTGCTTCTGAGCAGGTCAACGAAACGACAGATGATGGATTTGAGGGACTCGATGTCTTTGGCGATGACTTCCTTGGGCTGCAGGCAGCGGAGGGGTTTGATGTTGTGCATGAGGCAGATGAAAGTGGGAAGAACCATCGTGTCAAGATCGTCAAGGCGGATCCGGCGCCCAAAGCAAAGGCGAAGCGGAGAGAAATACAAAAGCAGGGGAACCACAAGAATGAGCATCAAGAAGCAAGCGAGCGCACATCGTCTCAGCAAGACCGGGGGGCGAATGAAGCGGCCACAGAGGCCAAGTCTCGAGCCAAAACACCGACCATTCCTACGACGCAGTCGCACGAGCTGCCCAGTACCAAAGATAGGAAACGGAAGGCATCTGCAGCCTTGGATGTGCACGATGCCGACCGTGATATCGGAACACTGCTGCAAACAGCCCGTGAGCAGGGCATGCTACACGAGGATGATGCTGGTGATGATGGCCAAGAGGCCGCTGATGCTGCGGCTCCAGGGTGGGCATCGTACGCATTACATCCGCAATTAAAAGTGGCACTCAAGAGCCTCGGATTCCACAAGCCTACAGACGTCCAAGCAGCCACGCTCCGGCCGTCTTTGGGGCTTGAGTCGTCGACGCCCCGTGATGTCGTAGGCATTGCTCAAACAGGGTCAGGCAAAACTCTCGCTTACACACTGCCGATCTTGCACTATGTGCTAGAGCATTCAGCACACACAGAGGACACCCAGCGTGAATTAGAAGCACTTATCCTCACTCCCACACGAGAGCTGGCCCTGCAAGTGTGCACGCATATCCGCGCCGTCGTAGATGCAGCTGGCCGCTTTGCAAACGTTGCAACAGTGTGTGGTGGTATGTCGGTCCAGAAGCAGGAGCGTATGCTACAACAGCATGGAGGTGCACATGTCATTGTGGCGACACCTGGTCGTCTTTGGGACCTGCTCAAGCAGGATGATGCGCTTGCGTTGCGTGTGCGGCGAACAAGGTTTCTTGTGATTGACGAGGCGGACCGCATGATCGAGACGGGGCACTTTGCCGAGATGGACTCGATTCTAAGCATGGTCCGCCGTACCAAAGGGGCTGTGGCAGATGCGAATTCGGCCATGCAGACTTTTGTGTACTCGGCCACGATGACCAAGACATTGCAGGCGAACTTGAAGCGTGCTCCATGGCGCAAGAAGCAGCGTACAGCCGCGTCGTCGAACAACAATACGTTAGACGACCTGCTCGCACGCATTGATTTCCGTGATCCAGAGCCTGTGGTGATTGAACTTACTCCACAGCGCCACGTTGCCGATACACTCTACGAAGCCAAGATCGAGTGTGTCGGACAGGACAAGGATACATACCTGTACTATCTGTTGCTCCGATACCAAGGGCGCACACTCGTGTTTTTGAATGCAATTGATGGCGTGCGCCGACTTGTGCCTTTGCTTCTTCTGCTGGGCATCCCCGCGTATCCATTGCATGGTCAGCTCCAGCAGCAGCAACGACTGAAAAACCTCGATCGGTTTCGCCGCGCGTCGCATGCAGTTCTGCTAGCGACAGATGTTGCAGCGCGTGGCATTGACATCCCGGGCGTCGATCACGTCGTGCATTTCCAGATCCCTCGCTCCGCCGATACGTACGTGCATCGCGCCGGTCGCACAGCGCGTGCAGGACACACAGGTGTGTCTGTAGCACTTATTGAGCCGAATGAGCTGCGTTTATGGCGCGACCTGTGGCGCACGCTAGGACGCGACGACCGTGTGGCGTCGCTGCCGATTGAGTACTCGTTCCTTGGTCCGATTCGTGAGCGACTTGCTCTGGCGCGTGAGATTGATTCCCTATCACATGCACAGACGAAAGCATCGCATGACGATGCTTGGCTCCGTACGCTTGCGCGAGATGCAGATCTCGATTACGAAAGCGATGCAAGTGATAAGGATGCGGATGTCGATGCATCGCAACGGAAAAAACAGAAACGCTCACCCTCTGCTGCCAAACTCGCGAGCTTAAAACAGCGGCTCGCACAATTGCTCGCGCGACCTTTGCAGGCCCAGGGCACAAGTCAAAAGTACTTAACGAGTGGTGTTCGACCTGAGTATGTGCAGGCATTGCTCAGCGGACACCACGCGCCTCATATGCTTGGTGTCATCAAGTCCTCGATTCATGCGGACCTGGCAGCATCCAAGCGTTAGGAGGTAGAGAGAGAGAGAGAGGCAAGGGCGCGTACATCCGTGCTCACCATGCACTCGATAATTACCGTACATAGTCTACATACCGTACTTCGCTCCACGATAGAATGCCGGTGGTAGCGACTGTGCAAGGGCAAAGTATGGCCTTTCGACGACAAGCAGCTCCGGTTCATTCGTTGACATTGCGCCAACATACAGCAGTGGCTGATATTTAAATGTCGTGCGAACGGACCAGGCCGATTCACCAGAGCCCATCGTGGGATCGTCTTGCCCATTACGCCGTTTCTTCCGCACAGACGTTCGAGTCGTGAGTGGACGGGCCGTGCAAAGCCACGTCGGGCCATACAACACAAGCGAGCACGCCCCCTCATTACCAGACAGCCACATGCACCCTACCACAGGCTCACGGATCCGCCCCAGTTGTGCATCGACTTCATGCCGCAAACTAGCCTCCCATGCAGGCGCATCGTCTGCCTCGAGATCATAGAACAGGACCTGATTTGTCGGAAGTGCGATGGCCAACAGGCTGGGATGTGTCGGATGGAAACATGCACTACTGGGCACGCACACTGGTGATGCCAAAGCCCGTTGGTACGATAAGGTATCAAGATGAAACACATGCATACGCCGAGCAGCATCAGCCGTCAAGAGCCACTGACCGTCAGGCGATACGACGGACAACAGAATGGGAGCGTATGAATCACGTAATACTTCGCGCCCTGATCCCAGCTCTGTTGCGGTCGCAGCGGATGACTTGTGGTTCGCTGGCTCAGACAGCGGCGTCGTCGTGTGCAGGTCGGGAAGAACATGGCCCTTACTCAGAACACGTCCGTCACTCGCCGATGCACTGGTGGGTGTGTTAGAGCCTGCGGCAGAGGCAGCGGCGAACCGCTTCGTCCGGTGTTGAGCGAACGACTTGAGCAGCACTGGCTCGTCGGTCGCCGACGCTGGAAGTTGAACAATATGAATATACGAGCCATGCACCGTGCAAAGCACGAGACGCGAGGAATCCGGGGTGAAGACCAAGGCAGACGCACCTGGCGCAGGCACATCGCGTCCGTGAATGGCAGGCCCAAGAGATGCAATTCGCCGCGGCGTGGCTTGCATCGAGTACAGCTTTGTCTCGTATAGATCTGATACGGCCAGGAACTGACCATCCGCACTAATGGCTGCAGCACCAAGATTTGAGCGCGTGCTCAGCTCTAGTTCCCAAACCTTGTGCCAAGGATCAGATTCGTGATCACCGAGGGCCCAAATCGCTATGCTGTGCTCACGACGAAGCATGATCCAACGCTTTAGAGGCGCTACACCAACGACACTATCCCGCCCATTCGTAGGCACGAATGCGACGCGACGCTGAGTCGTATCGGCAAAAGAGGTGGAAAGACTGGACGACACCGGGTTGTTAGGTTGTTGCTTCGAGCGCCACGAGGCATGAGAAGCAGGCGTCAGCACGAGGTGAAAGTCCAGACCACCACTGATAAGAATGGGTACATTTGACATTGAAGTAGGGGTGGATTGGGACGATGATACAGAGGCTGGGCCAGATAGGAAGTTCAAGGGTGGGTCTATTGCCAAAGCACGAATATCATGCGCATGGAGTCGGCGTGTGCCGGTATGGGTCCAGGCATGGCCCACATGCATATACTCGACGACTTTCTGATCAACGCCAGCACTGTATACGGCGCAGGAATCAGCGCTTACACACAATGTTAGGACATCAGCTCCTGCTGTATGGCACTGGAACGTAGCGCCAGGAATCGGGATGCGTGTTCGTGCGTCAAAGAATGTCACACGACCTGTCGAGTCGCCTGTCACAAGCGTGCCATCCCGCAAAACTGCCACACTCCACACAATGGTATGCTCTTGTCGATTCTTCAGCAGCGTGAGGCGCGAGCGAAGTTGGCCCGTCATTATATCCCACACAGCTGCTGTGGAATTCCCTAGACCACCGAGAAGAAACGTATCAATCCATTCATCCTCCACATCCTCATCTTCGTCGTCATCATCCTCGTCATCGTCACTGTCGTCAGTATGTATCGCGCCTTGACGCGATACATGTTTCTTTGGCTTAGATGGCACGTTACGACGCGGCGGTCCCCAAGCCAAACTCAAGATCCGGCTCGCAACACGTGTCATGCGCGGAGCCACATGCATCCCAGTACCGACGTGCTCGAACGCATCTCCCCCCACGTCAATAAGACGTACGACTCCATCTTCACACCCAATCGCCAAGTATTTGCCTGTAGGACTTGCAGCCATACTCCAAACTGCACCGCCATGCGACGACAGAGTGCGCGTAGGTACCTTTGGCGGATCAGGGACCTGTGCAAAGATAGATCGCTCACCCATATACGCAATGGATGCGGGCAAAAAGTGTTCCGACACTATACTCCCTCCGGATGAGCTGAAAAGACGCAAGTATGCGTCCCCAACCACACCGTATTTCGCTTCTCGAGACACAGTGAATGCAAGTGACTCGATCTTATAGTGCTCGTCGCCCAGTAGTGTCATCACAGGTGTCCAACCCTTTGCAACAGATGCATGACCGGAGGTCGTGTCTTCACACCACATGCAAAGATCAATATTCCCATTGTCGCGCCCCACGGCGAGCACAGAGCGTGCTGCACTTGTGCTTCCCTGATACGGTATGGGCGACAAAGCCAATGCCGTAATCGCTGACGGGCTCCAGTCAACAAATCGTACACGATGCAGAGGCACCGGCACAGACGACGGCTTAGCCCCAGGTCCTAGCGAGCCTACTTTGTCGCTCACGTCATTCATGATGGTAGACGGCGTCCTCTTCTTCCCTTTTCACGTCTGAAAGAGCGCAAGCGTCTTAATCTGACGCAAGTGAGTAGATGACCGGCCCGTACACAAGTCTCGTTCCACACTCTGAACTATCGAGCACGTCGTCGAGAACGAGAATTTTTTTGGCACACAAGCGTTTGGATGAGAGGGACAAAAAAAATGGGCAAGTGCATGAATGTGAGTCACGTGAGTCGTGCGCCGTGCGTCCAAAATGCCGCTGCTGCCACGCACCACAACCTTCTTACTGCGTGTGCCAAGAGCGGCAGCGGGTGTGTGTGTGTGTGTGTGTTGGGCGATGCTGAAAGATGGGATGAGGCGCAAAACGGTCGTGATCAAGCTCGGTTCATCATCGATTCTCTCTGAATCGACCTTGGAGCCCAAAATCCGCATCATGTCGTCCATCGTTGAGGCCGTGTCGCAGCTTCGACAGAACGGACACCGTGTGGTGTTGGTCTGCTCAGGAGCAATTGGCTTGGGTCGCATTCGCATGAACATTAAGACGAAGCCAAAGAATCTTGGAGAGCGCCAGGCTCTAGCAGCGCTTGGACAGCTGCGGCTGATGACACTGTGGGACAATTTGTTTGGCATGCTGGGCATCAACATAGCTCAAGTTCTATTGACACGTTCAGATTTGGCAGATAGCCCGCGGTACGTGAATGCGCGCACGACACTTGATACTCTTCTTATGGACAACTTTTATGCCGTACCAATTGTCAATGAAAATGACACCGTGTCTGTATTCGAAATGCGATTTGGTGATAATGACTCGTTGTCAGCAATCACGGCTGGCATTATCGATGCTGATTACCTTTTTCTGTGCACGGATGTAGATGGTCTTTACACCGACAATCCACGCACGCGTCCCGATGCACACAGACTTCATGTCGTGCGCAATATGGACGAAGCTAGGAAAGCCACGTGCGTCAAGACGATGGGTTCCTCGTTTGGCACTGGCGGTATGCAAACCAAACTAGTGGCTGCTGAACTAGCCATGGCCGCCGGCGTAGCCACGGTCATTCTGAATGGCGCACATCCTGAAAACATCGTCCGCATTGTGGAGCAGGACATTGTGGCACAGGCGAGCAGTAGATCTGATATGCAACTTGTCGACCCTCCGTGTACACTATTTCTTCCTCAGCGTCAACGGCTACCGGCGCAGAAATGGCAGATTCTCCACGCGATGCACCCATGTGGTGCGTTGATCATCGATCGCGGCGCGTACGAGCGAATTTCACGGAAAGAGTCGGGTGGTCGTCTCCTGCCTGCTGGTGTGGTGGGAGTTGAAGGCAACTGGGAACGGCTTCAAGCTGTGCGACTCAAAGTCCGGCAAGGCCAGAACGAAGACGACGCTTCTGAAGCGCCTACATCATTCGAGGTGGGTCGCGCTCTCGCCAACTACACCTCCATCGAGTGTGAGAGAATCAAGGGACTCCAGAGTTCACAGATAGCAGATGTCATTGGTGCTATGGATACGATGTACATCACAGATCATATAGTGTTATCATTGCCATCTGCAGCCACATAGATCGAGCCTCTAAAAGCATAATGAGGAAAGGTCGCTCTTTTTTTTTGGTCCAATGTTTCTTCCAGCGCGTAAGGGAATAAGAAAATTGTGGATGTCATTTTTTTTCAGCTAGCCGAGATAGTCGACTGTCCTTCCACCCATAGTCGATTGGGATGGCGTAGTACCACCAGAGGCACCCGGTGGCACAAGTTCACGCAGCTTCTCACCAAGCTTGAGCGTATTCCATTTGATTACACGCGGATCTTGACGCAGACGGTCATTCAAAACCTTTAGAGTAGGCGCATTGGTATCAAATTGCATAAGCCAGTAACTTTTCATGTGTTAGGTCTCTTTGTGATTTCATTCGCACACGTACTCTCCAGATGAATGCAGCTGTTGATGCCGCCTCGCGCGCTGCGGCAAAGTGCGTTTTCCCCAATACTGCACGTTTCGCACAACACCACCGTGATCCAATACAAGTCGCGACGTTGTGTGCACCAAATCACGCAAGGGCGCCTATAAGCCTGTTAGCGCAAAAGCTCTTGTGACCAAGGTGTCTGCGTACCGATTCAGCAGAAGCAATCGCAACGCAAAATAGTTCGTACAGCCTAGAGAAATCAGTTAGTGGATATTTCGTGTCCTCACATACGGCATCGTGGTCGTTTAGAGCAAGTAGCGGTCGCCAGGAGCCAGCAGCCACTGCTATCTGTAGGTCTGGGAGCAACAGAAGAAATGGCCTCAGCGACGTCTTTTGGCGGCCCCTACTGCCGTCATCCGTCGAGCTATTGTTCCTATTAGGGTGGTCCTATAACATCCTCGTGGAGGGCCAGGCACAATGCCAGCAATTGAAGACTTTCCTCGCCGCCGTCCATGAGAGACTTGTCTGTTGCACCCAAGTGAAGAGCGCATTTCGTTTTTCGCTTGGCAGAGAGGAGCGGATGCGAGATAATATAGTCATGTAGCTAAGATGTGAGTAAAATGATACCAAAATAGGCACGGAACGTACTTGAAGAACGACCTGTAAGCTGGAGTAGCCTTCTCGAACAACATGTCGAACAGCACGCTCAATCACGTCAAAGTCGGTGCTACCAGTGGCACGCGGAGGCAATTCATCATTCATATCATCAGAATCGATACCAATTGCGCGCGCAAGTGACTGAATCACATCTTTCGGCACCGCACCAGCAAGCTCACTAACTGTTGTAGGAGACATATCTCGCACGTCACCACCGCGTGCAGATGCCAGACGAGCAATGGATTGTAGATATGTAATGCTCCGACGCATGTCCCCTTCTGATGAGCGTATCAGTACAGGCACCAGATCAGGATTTAGCCGCAAGCCTTCCATCTGGGCTATGTGCAGCAGACGTGCCTCTGTGCTGGCGACATCTAAGGGCCTGAAACGAAACTTGCTGCAGCGCGACGCTACAGGCTCGATAATGCGGGTCACATAATTGCATACCAGACAGAATCGAGTGATACGGCTGTACTGTTCCATAATTCGACGAAGGGCGCCTTGGGCGTCCTGTGTCATACTGTCAGCCTCATCAAGTATGACGATTTTGTATGGCGGTGATGGGTAGTCTGGATTAGGCGCAGACACAGCAGCTCGTGCAAAAGACTTAATCTTGTCTCGCACAACGGAAATACCGCGCTCGTCTGATGCATTCAGTTCAAGCACTCGCGAGCGCATCAATTCTGGCCTAAAGCCCCCAGTCAGCAAAGTCGCGCCACGCTCCGTTCAGACATACCCATATAGTTGCCGAGCCAAGGCTAGAATCGTAGAGGTTTTTCCCGTTCCCGGTGGACCATAGAACAGCATGTGAGGCAGCTTGGCAACAGTGAGCGATGCGAACCAAGGAGTCAAAATCACGTACGTTTGCCGACGTGAGTGCTTTTCGAAGTACATTCACAGCATGCTGTTGTGAAGCCACTTCATCAATTGATTTAGGACGGCTATCGTCAGTTTCTTATCGTACTTCAACGCACTAGCGCTCAACCCACGGCTGACTCTCTGCTGTGGACATGCCGTAAAGTAGTGTCACGATCCTTGTGTTCTTTCAGCGGAACGCACGAACACAAATCTATGGAGAAACATAAGCTGACACGTGTTGTGTTGAATACCTTTTTCCCTACTAGGGCAGTATTTTGTCAACGAAATGGACGCGACGCGTCACGCGTTTGTCCTGAAGCGCTGTCACAAAGTCAAATTCCAATTCATCGCTGCTTGGCGGTCCCCGGCCATGGACGGTAAAGAACTTGCCCATCACGGCACGCAATCGGCGCAGGAATCTGCCAAGCGCAAAGCGGAAGAAATACCGTCATTGAAAACCAAAAAACATGCACGAGTCGCACCTGCTGCACTTGTCACGCTGAAGAATACACGCTTGAGTCTGCGCCAAAAGGCCGTCGGTTGGGATCGAACGATGCCTGTTTTGAGAGGTACGAAAGGCCTTCAATGCTTACATGTAGCTGTTCTTGCGTTTCAGTCATTCTTTGCAGAGCACCGATCGGATGTATTTACCGAAATGCCTCCTGAACATCTAAGTGTAATTGCCTCGTTAGCACAAGAAAGGTACCGTATTACATCGCGTAGCTACTGAAGATTGACCATCAGTGACAAGCCGGAAGTAGAACTGGCCCGAAAAATTCATGCAACATTACTGCCAGAAGGAAGCGAGTTCGTGAATGGCGCTGGCGAGAGCGTTGATACACTTCCTGTTTCAGCAATTCAGACAAGTCTTAGAGCGATTGCAAAACGAGTCAACTACGGCATAGAGTCAAGTCAAGACGAAGATGTTGTTCCTCCTGTACGTATAAACGGTTGATCGTCTTACACAATAGTCATTGCACATATGGCGCTGGGAAGTCACGGACGTAAGTTTGCTGCCCAAAGAAAATCTTGACAAACTCATGTCACGTCGCGAAGAGCGTATTCGAGCGCGAGAAGAGGCCAATTCCATGTTTCAAGCACTCCCATCGGAAAAGCGGCAGTCCCTTTTGACATCCAAAAAGCCAACGCGACCACCAAAAAATGTACACCCATCTGCTGAATCTGAGACATCATCGAATGTACCATCATCATCACCTATCCCGTTTCAAGATGCTCCTACTCCAGAAGACTCACCCACGAAACGCACGGCACCATCAGCTCCGAAGGAAAAGTCTGAACGAACGAAATTACGCGAATCGCGCCGTGCAGAACGTCAGGCTAAGGAGGAGAAGGAAGAAAAGGACAAGCTAGCGCAAGTCCGGCTCTTCAATTCCTTTTTTCAACAGCCTACGATCAAGTCTCTTAAAAAAGATAACGAAAATTTCGAGAACAAGACAGATTTTGAGCTAACATTTCCTCCTTGTGAATACAAAGACATGGCAGAAACGAATCGATTCTACCATCCAGTGAATGATGAACTTCTTGATCAGCTCGACACACGACATAAGTCGACAAAAGCGCTGCTTGCTGAATTTCAGCTGGCCTTCCGGTCTGAACGTGCTTTACACAAACCAACGAGGCAGGGAATTCATCCGCCCGTCTGTGTGCGGGACATTGTCAAAACGGTCACTGAGTCGGACGTCCTCGGCGGAAATGCCGAGGAGCGCGCTAAACGTGAGTTAGAAAAGCTCAACAATCGCGAGCTTGTTTCCATTAAGCTACTGCAGTTTCATCTTGACAGACGTCCTGGCTGGATCGGAACACACACTCGATCGTCTACATTTATTCGCCCACGAAGGCCTTTCGGACAAGATCCACTATCTATCGACTACTCGTTTGACAGTGATCTCGAGTGGGAAGATATGGAAGAAGGTGAAAATGTAGACGATGCTTTGGATGATCGGGAAGAAGATGCGGAGAGTATCGGCAATTCTGAGGCCGATTCCGAAATGCAAGACTGGCTCGAAGATGATCTAGAAGAGGACGAAATTGTACCAGCAGAAGAAGAATCCAGTATATCTGGTTATGTTGCTTCATCACGGAATGCGTTGATTCGTGATCCATCAACTGTGCACAGCCTTAAGCCCAAAAAGAAACTTAAACTCTTGGGTCGACGATTCGACTCTAAGCTGGTGCCCTATTCGACGGGTCCCCATTGGGAAACTACTCTATCTGTGCCAAGTCACGATAGCTTTGCGCCCTACCAAATCCATTTAATGAATGATGCCTATGTGGGCTTGGACCCATTTTCATTTGTGTCAACAAACATATGTGTGACAGATGAAAGCAAGCTGAGCTCCGTGCCTTCGGCGGCATCGTCGATTCCTAATGCCTCTGTTCCTCCTGACGCTTCAGATTCTAGCACTGTCCACACTGTATCCACTGGTCAGCCACGCACGACCAAATTTATGTTTCCTGATACCCGCCTGCCCGAGCTGCTGTCCATGATTCAAGGGTCAACACGCTCGAAACCCGCTCTTGTCGAGGACCTCCGCGAGCATTTCGCTCCCACTGTCAAAGGTGTAAGCAAAGCTGCCATTGAAGCACGTCTCCAAGAATGTGCAATGCGTGAAAGTAAAAAGCTAGGGGCTAAATGGATCATCAGAGATGAATTCAAGGTACGTGCTACTCTTCGCTAAACCCAAGCATATCCTAGGACTAGAACCATCGTAGGAATAACATGGATTGTTTTGGATGCATTTCTTCAAACTCAATTAGGAACCTTAGACAAATTCAGAGTAAGGTAGGCATCGTGCTTACGATTTTTATCGTTTTGATATACATTAAATTCATATCGTCCATTAACAGTTCAGGCAAGATGGCCGAGTGGTCTAAGGCGCAACGTTAAGGTTTCCTTAATTCAAAAGCTTCCAGCTTCCGTTGTCTTCGGGCGTGGGTTCGAATCCCACTCTTGTCACAACTTTTTGTTTTTGAATTTTGTTGGCCACGTGGCTATACACTACGCACAATCGCGCCGTGTCGTTATCCTGACAGTGTACACCATGTCAGCTCGATCTTCCGATGCACATATCCCAGAATCCAGTTTGCCGTGCGTATACCTTTGAAACTTCACAGTGCTAGGAAAATGCGGTACTAACTCGGCAGTGAAATGATAAGCGAGTTGAATTTAGTGCTGGTCCCTGATGAAGAACTATCCCGCATCAGAGACTTTAAGGGCATGTTGGAAGAAGTTCAGCGTCGGCGTGAAGCAGAACAGGCCGAGTTGTCTGGCATGATCCAGCGTATGTATATGAAAGGCGATTTCGAATCAGCTGACATAGCATAGAGCTCGAGTTGTCAGTGACCAGACTACGTGAAAGCTCTACACGCGCGTCGACAGAATGGCGCTCACTCGAGGATCACACATCTATCATGAAAGCACTCGAAGATGAAAAGTTCGATTTAGCCAAAAACATAAATGATCAAGAATCAACCTTGTCTATGCTAGAGTCAGAAATCGACGAGCTGCGTCGTGAAAGTGAGGTCGTGGAAAACTGGGACGTCGAGGAGGAAGTGGGCATGGACCGTAACGCGTAAGTGACCGTTACTTCGAAGAGCTAATTTGAATTTCCCAGTCTCGCATTGCAGCTGTTTCGTGGTATGGGATTCATTCCCTGTCAAGAGAATGATGAGCCTGATGCGCAAATTACGTCACTCCTTGTTCGCTCTGCCAGAAGAAATGTAGCTGTGTCTTTCGACGTTGATCATATGGCATTACAGCGATCAGGCTCTGCACGCGTCGATTTCGCGTCACAGTTGTGGGCAGCAGTTAATTGACACGTCTACAGTGTGCGTGATTTATGCAAAACGAGTACCACTTGTACGTTTGTAGCATTCTATGTAAATGAGGACTTTCAGTAACGGCACAAAAAATGGAGCATATTTTCGCACAAAGCGTACATCCCTCGCAAACTGAAGGTCCAACCACACGCTGGGCCAGGCATTAATGCCTCCACACTCGGCCCTTCCCTCCTAACGTCTTTCGCATCTTCGTGCTCAGCATGGTCAAGCCGCGCACGTCGACAAGCAAGCCGAGGCGCACATTCATCGGCGTGGCCATCCTCGCCACGATCATTGCACTTATTGGAACAATTATTACCTATGTCGAAGCAAATTTGCGTCAGTTTTTTATTTTTGATCAGCCAAAATTAGAAGCAATTGCCAAAAATGCAGTAGCGAAGCATGGCGATGCGGCTGACATGATCTTTGAGGAGATCGTGGGGGAACTCCAGAAGGATCCCAAGATTGCACCGATGCTGAACAGAAACTCATTCCGAAATCCCAATGAATGGGTATTCAACAATGCAGGTGGCGCCATGGGTTCCATGTACATCATCCACGCGTCTATCACTGAATACTTGATTTTCTTTGGCACACCTATCGGTACGGAAGGTCACACTGGCCGCCATACTGCAGATGACTACTTCCACATTCTTTATGGTGAGCAGCTTGCATTCCGTGCCGGTGATTTGAGTGCTGAGCGGTACCCAGCCGGATCGATGCATCATTTGAAACGAGGTGAGGTGAAGCAATACATGATGCCAGAGTCAGGATGCTGGGCTCTGGAGCTCGCGCAAGGCTGGGTTCCACCAATGCTTCCTTTTGGCATGGCTGACTCCTTATTTTCGACGCTCGATCTTCGTACATTCGGACGCACATGTGTGATCACGGCGCGGGAGATGATTCTAAATCTTCTTCGTGGTATGTAATTTTCACAAATATATCGGGTCGTCTCTGACTTTATATTACAGGCAAGTTTTGAATGGAGATATGACTATCCATACACAGCATGTCGGCTTTTTTCCCGGATCCGGTTTCCATAGAAAGCAATGACGAGGCCAGCGCCAGAGAGCGGGATCGATATGCCACCGAACAAAGTCATCGCACCTTGCAATGTCATGCCAGTGACCATCTGTTCAGTGAATAAGGGGAAAGCCCCCGCAAGTCCACAGCGTACGAATGAATTCATTGCGATCACAGCTGCTGTGTTATTGCTGTACGTATCGGTCATGTATGCCATCCATGAGCTGAAAACGCATAACATGCCCATTGAAAAGCACATGGCGCCAATGCACGGGACAATCCAATGCACATGCGGGAATGGTGCTGTCCAACCAAAGAGAAACAGCCCTATCGGTACGAGGAAGGTGGAAAACAGACCGGAGCGGATCCGTAGCTCCGGTGAGTGTTTGTTCATATCGTATGCACGCCTGTACTCTGTGTTTTGGATCCAAAGCGATACAAACGCAGTGGACAAGCAGAATCCTGCCATCACGGCAAAATACGTGTAGCCCACCTGAACGGGAGAGAAGCCACGGACTGTGCCCCAAACCTGAGGAAAAATGAGAAGGAATCCATACAGCAAGCCATACAGAAGAGACGTGTAAAACGTAATGACCATAATTAGTGGTTCTTCAATCAGGAGAATCCATGGTACAGGAAGTGACACAATCACGCGCCATAAAAGTAATTTCACGAGTTTCAGACCGGGCAAATGATGGTAAATGTGGCTTACTTTCCGATGGAACCATGAATGATGGTGTAGCTGCTCTTCCACGTTCTCTATCTCGGTCTCGATTTGCTGTTCAATGAGAATCGGTAGATACGTCTCAGGCACTGTCCATGTGTATAGTACCAGGCAAGCGAATGCCGCAACAGGTAAACTGCGCAAGTTCCAATGCCAGTTAGAATCATGAACAACGACAGCGCCAACAGTAGCTGCGACTGCAGGTCCCATGAATGTGAAGAAGCGAAACATGGTATTGTATGGATTCCGCTCGCGTTCCGTCGTCATATCAACGATGCTTCCTGCGACATTTGAAAAAGCCGTAGCACCCATTGTTCCAGCGAAAAAACGACATATGATGATTCCTGCTGCATGCATGGATAAACTGGCACCAACGCTGAAAAGTATGGTACCCAAGAGAGATACGATAAAAACGGGTCGACGCCCTACGGTTTGGCTCATGGGACCCCATAGTAATGATCCAACCGAAATACCAAACATATAAATACCTGTGCCTAGATGGGCGAGTTCTTTGCTCATATTTATATCGTGTAACATGGCTGAAATACCTGGAGAATATACGCCTGACGCGTATGTTTGCAAAAACACAATCATCATCAATACGGTATTGATGTACACCTTCTTTGACAGGGGCCAATTCTTTGGGTCTTCAACACTCATCAGTTCACCCACGGTACTTTTCGGAATTCCACATTGCGACGAAGTCTGTACTTTCGTTTCTTTTGATAAACATTGCTCGTCATCCATGCCCGCGAGCGAAAAGAGCCACGCTCTCACCTCGCCAGGCTTTCAACAAACCTTGCAGGGTACTCAAAGACTTGTGGCACCGAAAGGAGATGTGGAGAAAATAAGGTCTTGTCGTTGTCAAATCAGGTAGGATTCATCTCATGTAAGACTAGGTTTTAATTTACTTACAAACGAGAACTGCGAGTTTTTGGGTGTGGTTAAAATTTGCAGGACGCGAGTGAAGCGCAAAGGGGAACAATACACCTGGGCCATTATCATGAAGGTTTGATTTACATTTTCATGAGAGCAACTATGAGTGCCCAGGAATATTACTATCTTGACCCCCAGTTGAGGGATCAGCAGAATACTTTGTTTCAGAAGCATGCAGTGTGGCTCGTGCTTGAGCGGCTAGAGACGCGTATGTATCCTGATTCGCTTTAAGCCATGATTGCGCCTGTTTTTCGGTCGTGATCGTTTTGGAGCAGAGAGACTCATCTTGCGCACGTTCCCATTGTCGAAGCTGTTTTCGTAGCGATGGTATAGAGGCGCGCAAAGCAGGCGCGGCGTCAAGATTCGCGTTATATAAATTGACCCAATGACGGTGCCGATCAATTAAACGATCCTTTGTTCCACTCGCCGGAAGTTCCAGGGCCTGTGGGTGAGTCAGGAGAGAAATCATAAGCATACCTCGAGCATTTTGCGTAGATCTTTTTCCGACTTGAGCTGGTACTGAGGACGAGTGAGTCGTTTAGGACATGGTTGGTGCGTCATGGAGGGCCTCCGTAGCCAGGAATCCATTTTTGACGATGCTGTCGACGACAAAGCCGATGATGATGCTGGATGTGGGTCATCGAGACCGCATCCACGATCCAGATGTTCATTGAGAGTGGCCGCGTCAAATTCGTGCTGACAAATTGGACACTGGACCACCGTCGATGCATCCAGAGCACGGTAATCAACATGCTCACCATCCAAATCGTCGACTGCTGCACGTTTCCGTGGCCGAAGTCGTCTTTTCGCACGTTCCTCTAATTTTTCTTTCAGCGCCTCCCCGTCTTCACTTGGCGCTGCCAGCTGCTTATTGTTCTTATGTAGAACATTCGACTCAAGCGCCTCTATAGTGCGCCACTGCTTCATCAGAAATGGTCTAGTCTTGTAAGAAACCAGCTCTCGGTAAGGCAAAAGAAAAAAATTCTGCCCACGTACCGCGCATGACGCCAATGATTTGCGGCGGCTTCAAGTGCCGGCTGCGCAACTAGTTCTGCATCAAAGGCTTTTTTCTGGCGACAGTTTGGGCAAAAAGCCCCGGTTCCACCAGGTTGGTTGATGTGCTCTCTGATGCAAGAAGAGCAAAACAGATGTGCACATTCTCGAAGCGCCACGGGGGCGCGAAAAATGTCCTGCGGTCAGCCACCAGCACGTCACGTACGTAGCAAAGACCGCATCGGAGACTGGTATCAAGTGGTCGAAGCTCTGACCATGCGCCTGTCCAGTCAGATGGATCGCTAACTTCGTCTAAGAGCGCGTCGTTCATGCGAAGCAAAATGGATGTGTCTCTCGCCCGTTAGATCAAACGAACCAGACGCATGTTAGTCCGGCGATGCTAGCCACTTTTTCAACCTCTCCACACGATTTTCTGGATACGCCAACACACGTTAGAATTGAACTTCCATTGTCACTGGGCAAGCCAGATTGTTCACTTCAACCAACAGTGTATATCAATAAACCTAACGAATGGATGGTACCTACCGAGGGAGAAAGACTGAGGAAGAAATCTACTAATACATACAAGGTATTTTATCTGTGATGGCGAAGTCGCTCATGTCGAAGTAGGGCGTCTTTGCGTGAAAAAGTCGCGCCGCAGCAACGACAAGTCCATTCAAGCTCAGCAAGCGCTTTTTTGACATCGACCTCTTTTCCAAGGACGACACACTGATCCAGATTCAGTACGCCGTCTTTGAAAAGTTGTGCCTCTTCACGCAAATGGAGCGTTATGCGATGCCGTGCTAAGTCGTACATGCGATGGAACACTGTACCACACACCTGGTTTGTTAGCGGCGATACGTAATCACAGCGGATGATTGAGCCAGAAGGTGACGAGGTATTGTTGCGTGCTACACCATGCACCGCACGGGGTGATGTGTCGGTTTGATGTCCTGCAGATCCATGATGGTGCAATGCTGCGCCAGTAGATGTTTTCGGTCCCCCAATCATAGTGCGCTGTCTTCCCCGCCGCGATCCAGTGCGTGTCACGGGCTGAGAAATGTGATGTGTTTGTTCATAGTCAGACTCAGCATCACCATCGCCGTTAGCATCCATGTCATTATCAGCATTTCCACCAGCATCCTCGTCAGCATCGGCCTGGAGACTCGTTGCAATAACCGCTTTCTTTTGGACGTCAGCATTCGTACCATGACGTTCAGTGCTGACTTCGCCGTTGCGCCAACGATGCGGACTAGATGAATCGTACGGCACTCGTGCGGTCGGTGTCGATGTCGCATGTCTGTCGGGCTCGTCCGGTCTGCGATGTCGATTCGATGTACGACGCCACGCCGAGGTCTCATTTTCGGGCGGTGGCGTTCTTGTCGATAAAAGCTGTGGCATAGGGTCGGCAGATTGTGCGTCATGAAGTATTGATGGGCTCCGCCGTTCAGACTCACCACGTCCTCCGAACTCGCTTTCGGAGACACTCATGGACATGGTCGAGCTGCGGCGTGACTCATTGTCCGTACTTGCACTGGTACTCATAGCACTGTCTTGACTGCCGGAGATATAACCATAAGCACTTAGCGTGCCTGATCCCGTGTGATGAAAAGGACGCATAGGGGTATGTGAGTGAGGTCCCGCATGACGAGATGCACGATGCATTCGATCCGTCAATTCATCTTCGGATTCGCTCGATGCTGAGACCGAAGAGAACGAAGGACCGAAACTTGGCCATCTTGTGTCCGTGTCACGAGCATGCCCCGTGCCAGTGATCGACAGATCTGACGTGACTCCTCCGTACATAGGTCGGCTCCATTGCTGAAGAAGCTGTTCATTCGGCATGGTCGTACCGAGATGAATGCCGTTCATTGCTGTGTACGGCTTTTCATCCTCATCGTCTTCTTCCTCGGTACTGGACCCTGTTTCCATGCCGCTGGACAACATGGTCTGTGATGGCAGATGCCCACTGGTGGACTGCGAGGGAAACAAGGAGAAAGCATCTCCGATCACAGGAGGGTCTTTGACTTTGGCAGGAGGTGTGGTAGCTTCATTGTAATCAAGATGAAGCTCGCGAGGTGATATTGTCATCTTGTCGTTTGGACGCTGAGCGAGCGAATGCACAGATGGCTGCGGATACGGTTGTGGATAAGACTCCAAACCAAACTGCTGCTGTTGCTGCTGCCGCTGCCGCTGTAGCTGCTGATCCGTGCGTGGTTGTGTCTGGTTCATATCATCTGCTTGTTCCTGTGCACGAAGCACATCGTGACCTGCGGCCATCGACGGCACAGGTGCATTGCCTCCGTGCATGCTCCAATAGGATCGCCATCTACGGAGATTTTCATTCGCATCTGTGTTTCCCGGATTCCAAAATAGCGAAGCAGCTGCAGCCGCATGAGCATCGTTGAAGAATGGCGGTAATGGCTGCGATGGCTGTGGCTGGTTGGCGGACTCGTTAGGTGGTGTTGGAGGATCGCGGGGGAGATGCGGGAATAGAGGTGCAGAGCTGAGTGTAGCTTTTTTATCAGAATCTGCAGAATGCAACGATAGCAAATCCAACGGTTCGCCAAGTGTGCCGCTAGACGGTTGGGACGGCTGCTCGGGAGGCGTTGTATTGGGTGAGACACTTCTGAGTGTGGCAGGCGACACGCGTGACACATTTTCTGACGAGCTCTGAGAATGGTTTGAATTAAGGATACTGGTATAAGGCGTCTCATCAAATAGGGGTGAAGTATCAGGTCGGGTCGCTCGATGTTCAAGAAACGCTGATTTGTTCCGAATTACATCTGGCGGGTGCTCTTCTCCGTCCTTATCGTCATACAAAATAAAGTCGCCCTCTTCCATGATATATTAGCTCAATACGAGCGCACGCCACCAGTCTCGAGCACTTTTTCAATGCCCAAGTACTGGCTCGAATGAGTCGTTCAACACGTTTGCCGTTCGCGACGAATACTTTGGCGATAATGCCAGGCCGCTGTATACGAAAGGGTCGATTAGGCGATTGCTGTCGGCTGCCGCCGAACTCGGCCGATCGTGCTACCTCTTTCATCCGTGCACGAGCCCACTACTGATGAATATCTGACACACGCGTACACGCGCATACAGTCTCACAAGCAATGTGCAATCAGTCAGGTGTTTAACTCAGGTGGGTGCCCCATCCACCATGCCACAGAATACGAGTCCTAAAGTCGTAATCGAGTCACTTCCTCTGAATGGTACGTGGATATTGAATAGACGCGCGTGCTAATACCAGCAACCACTGTTGATGTTTCACGGCTCTTGCACCCTATGCAAGTCCTAAGTGTATCAATAACAGAGGAAGACGGTAAAAGCACAGCCAGTGTGCTTTTATCGAACATGAATGAAGTTCAGCGAGCATGTCAACGTACGGGGCATTATGTCGCAGGCAAAGCAGTGTATGTTGTCTACGGGACATGGTTAATTCTCCAGAATACTAACACGAGCCGTCAGTCGTATTCGAGAAGCAGTGCTGTCAAGACGGCCGGAAGAAGCTGTATCCCAGTTGCAAAGGCCAATAAGCTGGGCAGCCGCTGCCAAGACAAATCTGGAAAGTGAAAACACGACCCATTTGGGACATCGTAATTTATACGTGCTGAATCTCCCACTGGACGTGAAGGAGGATGAGCTGGAGTCTTTGTTTAGCAGATTCGGCCGTGTCGTGCACTGTGTGATTCTTGCAATGCTTGACACACAAGCACGCCGACGCGGTTTCATCGACATGGACTCTGCTGCTAGTGCGCATGCTGCGATGCAGGCGCTTCAAGGTTTTGTATGGCATGGATATCCTATGGAAGTTTCTTACGCACTCGTTCAGCGAGAGGGCACACCCGATTCTTCTGATGAGAACGAGCAGAATGGCATGCAGAGTACATCCCCAGCGGTCATTGAGCTCAAGGGACTTCTTCCTGCGGCAACAATTGATCAAGATGATGTGCGCCAGCTTGTTGAACCACATGGATGCGTCTTACATGTGGATTTTCCGGCTAGCTTGAAGGATGTCGCGACCTATTCTGTGCGTGTTACGATGTCTTCCAGTCGTGACGCGCACAATGCAAGTAAAGCATTGAATGGAGCGGATATCAATGCACAACATCTTCAGGCCTCGCATCTACCAAGCACTCCATTTTTGGCATGTAGTAGATTTGATGTTGTAAAAAGTGAGCAAGAAAGGGAGGGGCTTAACAAGCCACCATAAAATAGACATGATATCACTATGTTATCTGCGCTTGTCGCGATCACAGAAACGATTACATTAATAAAGCAACAGGCGATAGGCAGGATGAGACTTCCATCTGTAAGAGTGTATGGGAAATTATAACAAAAAGACATGTCACGTAACTAAGAACAATTGATCCAAGTCTCACCCTAGTTCGTTCTGGAATACTGGTGTAGAGGCGGGTCGTGGAAGAGTAGCTGATAATGAAAGGCCGGTTGTGGTCGCAGGCAATGCTCCAGGTGGAAGGGATGTCAAGCTTGTTGGCGGCGGGTGTAGTGGCGCATTTCCATCCCATTTGAGTGTAGGGACACGCGTCGGCACATCGTGCAAGACACCGACCTGTTCGGCTAGGCGGCGGTAAGCAGGCACATATACGAGATCGTTGCGTTGGAGGAGCTCAGCGGTTGCTTGTGAGTATTTAACTTGCGCATCACGTTCAAGTGCTGGACTTAACAGTGCACGGCTCACAAGGAGAACTCCATGAACTGGGTCCAAGAGCACTTCTTCCAGCACTTGCATGCGGGGCACATCGAAGAGGGTCTGAAGGAGGAGGCGAGCTGACTCTAAGTCAGCCGTTTGCGATAGAATCCGCAATATCACACCAGATGCTAGTTTGTGTGTGCACATTTGAGACATGAAGGGGACAAAACGCGGGGCGACCAATGTACTGACGCCAGCAAGGCCGGACGACTCAAAGAGCCATGTGAGTAAGAGAGCTCCATTTGACGAGGTGGAAAGCGGTACACAGTGTAAAATGATAGCGAGAGCTACTCGTTTTACATGGTGCCGAGGCATGTCGGGATGCTCCAAGCAAGTCCGCATGCTGCGTGCACCGAACCTGCCCTGTGCAATTTCCCAGCACCGGTCGACCATGGCATCCATGATGAAGTCGGCCTTTGGAAATCCAAATGGCAACACACATTGGACAACATAGTTACCGAACTGGTCTAATAGTAGCGGTGGCACATACGGCTGCATGTGTTGGACAATGAGGTCTTGCTGTTCCTCGGTACGAACACAGTCGATGATTTTTTGTGCAGCCCATGTGCCATTTTTATGAGTGCCAATAGAGGCTAGATGCGGCGCTAGCTTCTCAAGCATGCATGTCTTGGCAGACTCGGAACATTGTTCGAAAAAACGCTGCACCACTGTATTACCAATGTAGTTGCGCGCAAGCTCGACAATGACATCAAGTTGCTCTAGAGCGACTTGGTCAACTTCTGGTTGTGTCAGCCGGTGCGCTTCGAGCGTCTTGCGCAACTCTCGGTACTTGGCATGATCCATACGCCGGCTGGCTCGACCACCGTCGGCCGGCAGTGGAATGCTTGTTGCATAAGTGTGCTCGACGGGCGAAGCGACCTGCTCAAGCTCTGGATCGAGGCCAGACTGGAAGCGCAGGACCTTGAGCCATTCCCGTTGTTGATCAGGCGCCAGTGATGGTGCGAGCTCAGACGGGAGGGGCACACCGCCCTTATCGCTGCTGGGCACGATGCTTGCCGAACCACCGACGCGGGTCGCTCGCGGCTGCCTACGAGGCCAGATGTCTTCTTCAGATACAGAGAGTACGCGCAGTGGCCATGCACCGCCAAATGGCAAGCTCGCATCCAGCTGAAGTGCTGTGCGAGCATCTTCGATACGTTCGAACGTTATTTGCACGGCGTGTGGCTGAGCTGCCACATGCTCGATGGGGCCAGCCATCAGGAATAGCTGCGTCAGCTCAGACTGTGTCGTGCCAGGTGGCAAGGCCGACACTTGGATGACGCGCGAAGCGACTGGTTCCACATCCATGCTAGGCGGCAGAATTGAGCTCATACCAGCGGCGAAATGTGGCATGACCGATTGGTCACTAAACAGCTCCATGAGGTAAGCACCAATGAAAGAAGTGCCGGCCTCGGCCGCTTGCTCAGCTTGAATGGCTTCTTCGAACTGGATAGAAGCAGCGCCGTGCTGCGGGAATAATAGAATGTCTTCAATCATGCCGTACGGCTCAAAGAGACGTAAGAGAAGACGTGTAGAGGCTTGTGTACTCAAGCGTGTAATGTACAGGTTGCGTTCCTCTCTAGAATCGCGCGGCTGACTGGAGTGCAAATGAGCAGAGTTGCTTCGAACGCGTGCTGAAAGTGCGTCTGGTGTCATCATCCCATATGCGCGCTGAAGCTCGAGTTCCGTGCGCTGTCGTCCGTCAGGTCCACTCATAGCGGCAACTGTTCCTGAACGCAAACGACCAAAACCGGGCGCACGAGACATGAACGGCTGCGAAGATCCTTTCGTCGGAGCCTGGCTTTGAGGATGGATCTGAGTCGGCATCATTGGCGGCGCTGGAGACGTCGCCGATGATATACGGTTTTGTTGTTGTTGCTGCTGCTGGAGCAACTCGGGCTGTAAAAATCGGTCGATTACAAGGTGATGAGACGACTCCATCATACCCAACGCCGGTTTGACACTTGCATCGGTGCGAGCACGTTCTCGTGGCACTGGTCGAGGCTCATCGCCAAGTCCCAAGTAGTCTAGGGTCTTGGCAAGAGACGATTCCTGCGTCTCACCAAGGGCATCAGCGTCGCTCTTTTCGGAGAACAGGCGGAATCCGTCGGGCAATGACGGCAAACCGCTGTTATACGTGGTTGATACCTTCTCGAAATCGGTCGCATGGCGAGGCACACTTACATGACTCGCGCCAAGGGCACCGCTCCACAGAGGCTCGTCGAATTTGGGAAGTGGCGCACCTGGGGCGCCAAACCTAGATGGCATGGTACCTGCTCGTGTACGACCGCGGGGTGGATGTGCATGCAAGCCACCGTCAAGTGCTGAAGCTACAGCGGGGCGTGTTTCAAACGAAGGTATGGTAGATAGAGAGTTCGTAGGACCATGCCTGCCTCGTGCTAACGGAGGAATAGGCGACTTTTCATGAAACGGTGAATCGGTCGACTGAAACGCCAATGTTGGCGGCGGTTGTGACGATGTCAAAGCAATGCCCTCATTGCGACCAGGGACGGGCATAGTGTTACTCGATGACGAACACCACACCGACGAGGATGGCGATGCCGAAGGTGCGAGGGTGCCAGCAGACGCAGCAGCGGTCCATGCATCAGTTGGTCTACTTTCAAGAACGGACGCAGGTTCCGGCGTGCTCATTCGAGAGTACGTCTGTGTACTGGTTGCTCCCTTACCACTAATAATTTTGTTGTTTCCCTTTCTTCAACGAAAGACGCACAGGCAATCGTGTGCTAGGGAGCCCACGCAGCCGCGCAGATTTGGCGCTTGGACAGCTCGTCTTGGTTCGAGCGCAACACAAAACGGAGCTTAGACATACATTGTGCTGCGTTGGCGCCTGCCATTCGGGCATGCACGCACACATCATCACTTACTTACCAGCTCGGCCGTGCGGCAGTGCTTGTCGGCCGAATCATGCACCAGTTTACTATCGCAGGGGTCATATCGATCAGGCCAAGAAAATTGTTGCGGAAATCGGGCGAGAGCTGGGACGCACACGATATGCAGGAAGATCGGCGTGCAGGAAAGAAGTTTTAAGGGGGGCCGAGCGGGCACGCGAGTGGGCGGCCATGTGGACTAAAAAAGGGGAGGAGGGAGAAGGGTGTTGGGGAAAGAGTTGAATGTCGTGGAGCCGGCGGCAGCTACACTTTTCTCTTGCGCCACCAGCGAACGAATTTCAACGTGAACAGGTCGTTTGTGGGTTATTCGGTGTTCGCTCAAAAGGAGTCCCAATCCGTCTTCCAACCAGGCTTCATTCTAACCATATTCTGGTCGCTGCAGGAGTGGTGATTTGTGTGCCTGTGTGGGCAGATATCATTTCTTTTCTCCTTACCTCAAGTCCCACCGCACACAATAGACTGCGGCGATATACTTTGGAGGTGCGATAGAACTGACGGCATCGCCTCGACATTGCACCTGTCGCTTCAATCTGTCGCACATTCATGAATAAAGAGGCGAATGTGGCCGGGGAGACGGAATTGCCGCGTCGCGCCACACGCTCGAGAAAGCTTCCGTGCTGGTTACGTTCACCGTCGCCAACGCCCCTCTCCGCTCATAAGCCTGCTGAAAAGATTGAGCGGTCCTCTACGCGTGTAGCTGAGGGCACAATCACCCAGACAACCGATGCCAATACCGCGGGTGTCAGGGACTCAGCGATAGTAACACCAGCTGCATCAACAAGCATGTTAAACACAGCCGGCACTTCCTCATCGAAAGAAACAGGTCCCGGTAAGAGACAGCGGCGTCCAAGCTCTATGTATAAGCCACCAGAGGCGCTGACGGCTGATCTGAATCGCACGTCGCCACTCACAACAGCTTCACCGTCTTTGTCAAAATCATCCAAGTCTTCGCGCTCTCGGACCAAGCCTTCAACTAAAACAGAGGATGACTCAAGTCGTGTTTCAACACGCATTACTCTGCGTGTTCCCTCGCGCAGTGCACAGCCACGCACACAGTCTCCGTCGGCATCCACGTCGACAACCCCATCATCATGTGCTTTGGCGTCGAAACCGAATGTTCCTGAGCGAATGGCCGGCGAAGTGACCCCCAGCTCAAAGCCAACGATACCTCCTTTCTCTGAAGCATCGTCCATACCGGTGACGTTTACGCGTCGTGGTGAATGTTTTTCTGAGCCGCATCGACCTCGGCATGAATCTTGCACGAATGACATGGCGGGTATCATGAGCCCCAAACCTGTACGCACAGCCGACGGCGTCTGTCGCATGGGGATGGCGCCTGTGTCTGACGACGAAGAGGACGACGAGGAAGAAGACCATGTCGTCGATGAGCTGGCGCGGGATGCACTGCATGTTGACTTTGCCGAACGCGCTTGGGCTATATCTATTGATGATGCCAAGTATCGAGGTGGGCATACAGAAATTTTTTGTGCGGCAGCCGAGCAAGGCTCTTACGGACGCAATGAAGCTCTGGACATCGGGAATCTTGGTGACGGCAGCAGAACTGACGCAGGCGCTTTTCGCGATGCTTGTAGTGGTGGTTGTGACGACTACGAAGACGACGATGACGATGACAACGATTTTCATCAAACAATGCTTCAGGATGCTGAACTCGACATGCTCACTCGTGTTGACTCCCCTAAGGGTAGCGAAGACGATGATGCATTGACCGACGGACACGCCACAACACCGGCGTCGTGTGGTCTGAAAGACTCACCCGACGAAATCCGGAGTTGTACGCCACCTATGTCTGAAGAGACCAAAGACACGGTATTTGCTCATGCACTTCCTGTACCACATCCTCGCACGTCCGATTCAGGGACGCATGCTGGTTCCTTAACACTCTCGCTACCTTATGAATTCGCTGCTTGTACGACTAGTACCCCTCTTCCTGACGCGAATGGCGAAACACCACTAACGCCTGTCCATACCATGACAGCTGCAGAGCTCGCGGAAATGTCGTCGTGCCAAGACGAAGAAAAGAACAATGGCTTGCCAGCACTTGCAGCGCCATCACTTCCGTCAGACTTGTCGCGCGACTCGCCCAACTCGGCGCCGGGATCACCAGCGTCACCGACTGTATATCGTGTTAGCAACAGCGGCTGGGAAGATTCGAGCGCAGCGTGTCCCACTACAAACCAGAGTGTGAATATGAACTTCACAGATGTCCAGTATCAGGAACATGACTTTCATGCCGGCGATTCCGGCCGTTTGGACAGTTTACCGGAGCCACCTCTTCTAGACGACGTATTCGAATCGTCAGAAACATCTCCTGCGCCTCATGAGCAGGACATCATACCCAAGAACGAAGGGTGGCTGTGTATCGACACGTCATCCAACGTGAAGTTGCCGTCGCATTTGCATGATGATGCAGAGCTTGATCCATTTTTCAGTCCACCAGAGAAGATGATGGCATTGACGGATCTTGATCGGGCTTGGGATTGGCTTGGTGACTTGAGTGAGACGAGTGCCGCGTCTCATCACTCCGCAGACCGAAAGAGAAAACGTAATACTCACGCACTAGTGAGGCGGCCACGAGCGGCGATCGCAGGCAAAGCAGCAACAACAGTGTCGCCAACCTCGGGCGGAGACGGATCCACATCGACGGCAAGTTCATGCACACTAAATCAGCCTCGCTCCCGATTGTCGCGTCTGCGAAGCAGAGCGCTATGATGATCGTCACGATGACGACATGAATGGATCAATCCACTACATTCCCATCCATTTCCTTCATCCTGTATGTGTATGTATTGTAGCACGCTATGAACGATAGATTGTGAAAAAAATGTGCATTATCATTCTCAATTCTCTACTGCATTAGTTACTATTGCTGTCAACTTTGTTCGTAACGCCAAGTCAATCTACATCGGGAGCGTGGAGATCGTGTTTATAGTATCGGCACGCTTCAACAGTCGGTTCGCAAGGGAGGATCGTGATTGTGGGACTTCGCCCAGGACAGGCCGGCTCCATCCAGCTACAGCACATGGCGAATCTGAGGCACTTGCTTCAAACGACGAGTCGCCAGATGAGTAACTTGTGTCACGGGCAACGGATTCGTGCATCGGTGGTGCCAACGACGACGCAGCGGTGGCGGTAGTCGCGGATTTTGTCACGGTGAACGCCGCAGGCTGAGAAGCAGTGGTCGCAGAGCCCGAGCGCTTCGCACGTCCTGCGGGTGCATCTTGCTTGTGCGCGTTGGTTGGAGCTGGCATCAAAGGCACAAAGTTCGTGGGAACCAGGGTTGGTGCGCGGCGCATCTGGGCCATTGCCGTCGCAGATGCGGACGTAGTGCGACCAAACGTTGGTGCATCACCATATGCAAAGCTGCGGTTCCGTGAGAACTGTCGGCGGAAGCCAGAAAGTTCTGACGACCGCGCCTGCAAGTACCGGGGATCATCCATTCCAATGTAAGCACGCGGCTCACACAAATCTGGTCGGTACTGAAAAAAATCAGCGTAACCGCCTTGCAAAATGTAGACGTCAGGAAAATAGCATCTCGGGTAGTCATTGAAAAGGGAGCGATCAGCTTGACGTAGAGCGAGTGCCATAGACGGACTGCGCTTGTAACTAAACTCACAGTGAAAGATTAGCACAAACTTGCGCAAGTCGCCATGCTCATCGGGTTGGCCACTCTGTGTGCGGGTCGGCAGGATACGTCCTGCATGCAGGCCTTGCCCAGGCGTAAGGAAATGCCGATGAATCTGTTCAATCGTATTCAAATTCACGGCACCTGCAATGTGACCGCCTTCATGTTCGTACGCAAAGCGACAGTCGACGATCTGGAAGCCGGATATGCGGTCATCATAATGCCCCTGCATTAGCTCGCTCACAGTTTGGGGCGTCACGCGCATCAGTCCGTCACACTTGACTGGGAAGCATGGAAGAATTTTATGGTCCATTTCATGTGAGCCGAAGCCAGGTATCGAGTGTGTTGATAGGGACGTGCTGCTCGAAGACAACGGCCCTGGTGGCACGTTTTCCTTGGCTCCAAGTGCCTCGGTCATTGTTTTGATCCGTCGTGGTACAGCCAATGTGCTTCGGCGTACTGACGATCGAACAGGAGAGCCTCCGCACTGTTGAATAAGTGCTGTTTCATCACAAGAATCGTCAAGTCCATGCAGATCTGCTTCAAAGTCTTGCCTCGAGGAGGAAGGGGGTACCAAAGGAGCACTTGCTCGATGGTTCCACGGCACCTGATCAGCGGCACCGAGACTCGGTGATGACATAGGCGATGATGGCACCGCACTTGTTATGGTGCTCACATGCGGTGACTGCGGATCGAAGAAGTAGCTCGCCATAGGCGATGTTGATTTTGCTTCTCGCGGGTTTGGTTGTGTCGGGACGAGAAACGAATCACTTCCACTGCTATCGGCTGTGCAAGAGTGATCACCAATGGCCGAGACTGTGCGTGTAGGCGACACTGGCCTGGTCTCTGGCACTTGGATGTCGGCGGCGGTTGTCGTCCACCACATTGATTCCTGCGAAGAATGTTAGATAATGAAGGGAAACAAGGTGCTGTGTAGCATGATATACATACGCTTTGCGTGCGTGTGTGAGTGCGAGCTCTGTTCATGGGCTGCGATTGTGTTATGGTCTCTTCGCTGAAGAAGACACAGCGATCGGGCCCATCGGTCTCGAAGGACGCATCTTGAAGCTGCCTTGTCGATGCCAAGCGCTTCTTAGGCCGTTGCTTCTGCTCAGGGCTTTCAGGACTAGATGAGTAGGTCAACATACTGCCGAACTGGCCTAAAACAGGCATAGATTTCCGCATGGATCGGTCGGCGCGTCGTAGTGATGACGAGGGCGCAGCCGATAGGATAGGTGCCAAAGTTGGTATACCTTGCTGCTGCTGCTGTCGCTGAAGTGACTGCGAGTGCTGCATCATCGAAGGATACGGGATCGAAAACGATTGTGTATCTGAACTTTCGACCATGGCAGCTGGCGATGAAATGTCCATTGCATGCGGCGAGCTTTCTGGCATGGCCAGGTATGTGTGTGGCGTCGGCATGAGCATGGATGTCGATGGAATCGAAAGTCGTGTATCATTACAAACGATCGAACTAAATGGATCCACTGTGCTTTGTGTATCCACTGTGGTCAGATGTATCGGCACTTGTGCACGACGAGACCCTCGGCGAGGACTGTCAAGGGAGGAGATCGACATAGAAGAGCCAAAGGATTGGTCCAAGTCGCTAACAACTGAACCATCACGAGACGTGTTTGGTGATGACGATCGCAGGGTGACTCCTGGCACATCTGCACCCACGGCCCAGCCCGGCGTCAGCGACGTAGTCGCTTGGGCCGAGGACAGCAGCGAAGCCATTCTCCTGTTGGACTTAGTTCGTGTACACCCCGCAGACTAGATTGGAGCTGTAGTTCGTGCCTAAGATACGACGAAGCCGACCAAGAAGGCAACGGGGCAGCGGGGCTTGAGGAGAGAGATATCAGCCCAATCCTCAAACAATGACACACGCACAAGGCAACGTGTGCGAATAGACGAGCAGCAATGTCTAGCCAAGCGCGAGACGTGACAAAGACGGAACCTCGATTTGGAAAACCTATTCTGCCCCTATTCTCCGGCTCGCTTGAATGTCTACAATGTACGTATGTTTCGAATGGGATAAATTCCTATGTGGGTTGTGCGACAAGCAAACAACACTTGTACACATTCTACACACGCGCCGGCCAATCGGGCATTTGCCCACATGCCAAAAAATAGCATGGGATTGGATTATGTCATTTCTATCGGTGGGCTGCGCGCGCCTTATGGCATGATAGGCAGCACGCACTGGCAGCTTTGTAGCCCAAGTTTTACAAAGCATCAACAGCGCAATCTGCCTCCACACGAAGGGGGCCTGACCGTCAGGGAGCGACAGGTAGATGGACGATACGGTATTTTTTTTTTTGCCCAATAGCTAACAAATTTGTGTTCTGGTTGCTCGCTTTTTGGACAAATCTTTTTATTCTTATCCTGCACCGCGTGGGCACATTTTTTTTGTTCTTTGAACAGCGTGTATATTAGCTTCGCTAGTCTTTGGCTGGTGGTGAGACCTTTGAATGTCTAACACACTAGCTTTGTTCTGGGACATTACGTCCACAGAACGTGATGCTAGGTTGAATGCATCACAGGAACTTGTCCAAACATTGATATCCTCTCAGCCGTCGTCTGAAGATGCATGCATGGATGACGTTGTCGCCAATACCGCGCACGCGTCGTCAGCAGAGGACGTGAACATGTCGGAAGAAGAAGTAGAGGCTTCGGAGCAGCGGATTGATGAGCTAAATACATCTGAAGTAAGCTACGCTATACGCCGTCTCGTCCGTGGACTTGCCAGCCCACGTGAGAATGCTCGTATCGGTTTTGCTGTGGCTTTAAGTGAGCTCCTCAGTCATCTCTCTACTGTGTCGGCACACGATATACTTGCTCTTCTATGGAAACATAGCGTCGTTCGTGGAAACCTTAGCGGCCAGGAAGTACGTGACTTGCATTTCGCGCGCCTGTTTGGCGTCTATACACTAGCACGTTCGCGCTTGCTTTACTCGAGGCGATCCTCTCTTGTCACTTTCAAGCGGACGTTCCTTGTTATCATTGCTGTCGCATCCTATAAGTCGTGGCTCAGTGAATCTTGTGGCTGGGTTCTCGTTGAACTTATTCGACCTCTTAGACCAACAAATTCCACACGTCCGCCATGGGCAGATGACGCTCTTTCATGGGTGTTTGATCAGCTACAGTCTCTGCCATCGTTCTCACCAGAAACACTAGCTCTTTTACTTACTCTGATGCAGACGATGCCATCGCTTTCGATGGCGAGTCACCGCATGATACCACCCTTCAAGCAGGCGAATCCTTTGGCACCTGCCAACCTGCCAGCACTCGCATCAATATTGCGTGAAGCTACTCCAATGCATTGGAATTCAGATACACCTGCGCCGAAAGCTGGAACATGGACGGCGCATCTGCCGTTCGTCTGGGATATGGTACTGGATCTGTACCTGGGCAAACCGCATGATAAAAATCTTCAAGGCGACCATGACCTTGACGATATGAGTAGTGAGCACCAAGCTTTGTTGAAGGGAGCAGCTCCGTTTCCGGACTTTTTCCGTGTTGTCGTGGACGAATCGTTGTTTGCAACACAAGCATCACCGGAGCGCAAATCATGGGGGTTTCAAGTCCTTCACCGCACATTGCCGCGGGCGTCAGCTGATGTCTTGCCGTTCTTGTTCACCCCCAATCTTATGCGTACGTGGGTGAATCAGCTTTCTGTGCCTGATCGACTGCTGCACAGCATGGCACAGAAAACCGTACTTCTCGTGGGCGATGCTGTGAGGCGCTGTCCTACAGCAGGGATTGCTCTCGTGACGCAGCTTACCGGTGAGCACGGGCGTCAGAACTTTGACCGTGTCACGCACACCAAAACGATCGAGTCGATTCTTTCGTCTCTCGACGAGGCCGGACTTCAGCGCTATCTGGCCTACCTGCGAAGTATTTTGTACGCATCTGGTATGTCGTCTGACGATGTAAAAAGCATTGCAATGCGGCGGCAAAGTGCATGCGATCAAATGCTTGCTCTTGTGCGCAGTCGTTTGATAAAATCGTCTGGCGCTTGGGTCCGAGATGTGCTTCTTTTCTTTGCTGGTCATGGATACTATGCTGTAAAAAAGAATCCGGCTCGTCCGTGGAGTGCTGTGTTACAGGTGCCAGATGCTGGGGCATTTTCTAACGCGCTGCGCAATGTATGCCGCTCGCGTCTCCAGGCATGTTTGGTGGAACTGCATGAGCCTGACGAGCATGGTAAGCCATGGCCTTTGGTTGTCATGGACATGCTGGATAGGATGGAGGAAGACTCCGAGCACTTCTCGTGTTTGGCAAATGCCGTTGCCCAGGAACGAATTCGTCGCGGCCGGGAAGTTCTGAAGCAGGTGCAACGAGTTGTACTGAAGGAGAAAAATGAGAGACAGCTCGAGAAACTGCATGCATTTGAGGTTCTCTTGGCGTCGGTGATTCTTGTCACCTTTGAAGACTCAGGCGACGCGCCTGATATGATCGATCCGCTCGTCGACACTGCACAGCTTTTGTTTCTTGACAAGCCGAAGAAGCAAAAGCAAAAGCATCTACCGAAAACGCAGGATGCACCACAGCATGAAGTGGGCGGTATGGAACTGCTTACGGACACACTTGTCGGGCTGCTAGAGTTTTCATCAGCGTTCCTAAGATCCATGGTCGGCCAAGTCTTTGCAAAATTCAGTCGTTCCATGACGAAGGAGAGCTTGGATCACTTGATTGATCAGTTAGGTATGAACGAACCAGAGAAGGATGATGATGTCGGGCACGAACATGAGGAGGGAATGGAGGAAGACGAAGAGGTCGACGAAGAAGACGAAGAAGACGAAGAGGAAGAAGAGGATGATGAAGAGGAACTCGAGGAGGAAGATGAGGCTGATGACGATGTGGATCCAGTGCTCCGCTCGCGCGTAGAGGAAGCATTCCGTGCGAGTGGCCTTGCGGACGATAATGATGACGACAACAATGCGAGTAACAATGAGGAAGATGATGTTGCAGTACTCGATGACGATCAAATGGCTAAGCTGGACGATAAGCTGGCTGAGATCTTCCAGCAGCACACGTCATCGAAGCGCAAAGAACGCGAAGCACTCCAGCGCGATACTGCTCTATTCCACAACAAGATTCTTGACCTTCTCGATATGTATGCCAAAGAACAAAGTGGCAACGCACTTGTTCTTCGTTTAATTGCCCCCCTTCTGGCTCTCGCACGGGGCTCAGGTGATGTGAGTCAACAAGTGGCGACTCGAGCGAGTCAAATCCTGCGTCAGCGTCTTTGCAAATCGAAGGAGCTTCCGCGTGGTGAGATTGATGTAGATGAACTCGTTCGCGAGCTCAGCGCAACACATGAACTTGCACGCACGTCACACGATGCGACTATGGCAGATCTCGCTGCTGCTGTGAGCCATTTGTATACAAAGGTGCTCGTGCGTCACCTCCAGATCGATGGTCCCGTGACTGTTTTCAAGCATACACTGCAGGACTTTTTGGAGCGCAAGTCATCACCAGTGCGTCCTGCATTCATAATCGAGGCCATCCGACGATATCCAGAATTGGGCTGGGGACTCCGGCATGCGTTATTGGATGGTTGCCACATGAGTAAAGCGGCGCGTGCATTCCGACAGGTCCAAGCCTACACTATGCTTCAAGCTGTCTTGCAGCAGCAGCAACACCCTGATACAAGACAGGCACCCGTACAGGACGTGCTTTCCTTCATCGCTCAGGTGCGTCATGTTGTAGGAGAAACTGTCATGGCTGCTGCTTCCTCCGCTGAAAATGATGACGGTGCTACCTCACTCAATGCCCAACGCCTAAAAGATGTGCTGCGTTTCGCACTGCAAGGTGTGCGCATGACTGTGCGGATCTCAGATGGACAAGCCACCTCCGTGCAAGCTTGCTGGCCACCGGACGAGCTAGAGGCTATCTTGCAGGCGCTTCAATCTTCAGAGCGCTTCAAGAGCTCGTCGTCACTTCACAGCATCATGAAAGAAATGCTCTCTCTCATCCGCCGGTCAGATCCATCCCCATCAAGCTCAGGCTTGCCTACTAAACAGAAACGACGCGCCAGCGAAAACGGAGGCGAGAATTCGGAAAATTCTAAGCGTCGTGCATCTTCCGGCCCTACGAAGATCCGTAGTACAGATACGAGCACATAGTCTACTGCTGTAGAACGAGGAAAGGTTTCTGCTCATCTGACGTCCGTGCTTCTTACCTCGTTGCCTCTCCATGTGGTTGAATAGAAGCAGCTGTGGAGAAGTCACGTGGGTAAGTGTCCTTGCCCCACGTCCGCCAGGCAAGAGTCAGCGAAAGACCAGACTCGCGTGGCACGGCGGCCAACTCGGGGCCTCTCATGCATTCTGTCGCCACCTCCAATCACTGAGTACCCCTCCTCCATCCTGTCCTTTGCAACAATGAGCCAGAATCTGACGGATGAAGACCAAAAGGAATTGAGCACATTCTTAGATGCCGAACAGGCGAAGGCACGTGTCCAATCGACGGTGCACGCATTCACAGAGCGCTGCTGGGACCAGTGTGTGAAGTCATCTATCGGGTCCCACTTTGGTCGGGGTGAAGAAGCGTGTCTTAGCAACTGTGTGGAACGGTATGTACACGCAATAATTTGAGTTTAGTTCTTACATGTTAGTTTCCTTGATACGTCGCTATTTATTGTATGTGTGATAGAGAGACTTACAACAGGTCAAGAAACTCGAGAGCCAGCGCGATCTGAGCGCTTGAGCGCACATGGCCAGGAAAAAAAGTGCGAGATGCATGTTTGACATGAGTGCAACAATGTGTATGCATGCTACATAGAGTACAGAAAATAAAAGAATTTATTACATGGATGACACGCGTGAAGCGAATTATGATTTTGTCCATGGGATAGATACCGTTGTGAGTACAGTGCATGAAATGCACGTCCACACTGCCCGGCGCAACGACCATGCCATCAATCTAGAGGCACAATTGGCAAAACTTGGCGCGCGGCCAAAATCGAACCTGCGCCGCGGCCGCCCCTATCACCATAAATGCAAGATATAGAGGGCGCTTGTCGGCCGGATAGAAAAGCAGTGTTGGAGAAAAGTGAAAATAAAAGCTGCGAGGTTTGGTCGGCACGGGGCTCATTCATACCCAAACTATAACGCACGCCGAGCCACTTTCGTCAAACAACTAGCGAATCGCGCCTTCATAGCATCGTTGCGATTGTCCCGGAAGGAGAAAAAGAAAGGCACTGTCGATTGGCATCCGTGCTTTCTGCATCTTCTCAGAGTCACACAAGGCTTGACTTAGTGCCACTATGGCATCACACTCGAATACCTCGAATGTGGTGGGCGGTCACTACCGGGTAGGGAAAAAAATCGGTGAGGGCTCGTTTGGTGTGATTTTCGAAGGCACCGATCTTCTTACGCATCATCGCATCGCTATTAAGTTTGAGCCACGTAAAAGTGACGCACCTCAGCTTCGTGATGAGTACCGCACGTACAAAGTTTTGAGCGGCGTTCAAGGCGTGCCGCAGGTGTATTATTTCGGCCAGGAGGGCTTGCACAACGTGTTGGTTATCGATTTGCTCGGTCCATCTCTTGAAGATTTGTTCGATCTCTGTGGACGGCGCTTTTCCGTTAAAACGGTTGTGATGGTCGCCAAGCAAATGGTACGTACGAGGACGACGGCAACGGCACGACGAGCTGCTTGTTTTGCTGCAATAACCGACGCATCTTGCTGACACTTGTACGCAGGTTTCTCGTGTACAATCTATTCATGAACGTAACTTGATCTATCGTGATATCAAACCAGATAATTTCCTTGTGGGGCGTGGGCCTGGCAAGTCGGCCAACATAGTGCATGTCGTCGACTTTGGGATGGCCAAACAATACCGTGATCCCCGGACAAAACAACATATCCCTTACCGCGAGCGCAAGAGTCTAAGTGGCACTGCACGGTACATGAGCATTAACACACACCTAGGGCGCGAGCAGTCTCGAAGAGACGATCTTGAGGCGTTGGGGCATGTGTTTTTGTACTTTTTGCGTGGAAGTTTGCCATGGCAGGGCCTTAAGGCTGCAACAAACAAACAAAAGTACGAAAAAATCGGCGAGAAGAAACAGAGCACGTCCATTAAGGATCTCTGTGATGGTCTTCCCGAAGAATTCGGCATTTACCTGAATTACGTACGCAAGCTCGGGTTCGAGGAGACGCCTGACTATGACTTTCTTCGCGAACTTTTCTCCAAGGTCCTTCGCGACATGGGCGAGGTTGATGACGGTGTGTATGACTGGCTCATGATGAATAATGGCAAGGGCACAGAGTCAGACCCTTCACGCTCTGCACATGCAGAGCGTGGAAATCCCCAAGACTTGCTTGCTACTGCTGGTGCTGCCGGTTCTGGCACGCCCGTTGCTAACGCTGCGGGTACCACCGCAGTCTCGGGCGCGGCCACTCCGGGCGCTCAACCGACACCTCATGGTAGTGGACGTCAGCGGTATCGCACGGGAGAAATGGGCACGCGACTCAGCACGACTGAAATTCGCACTGAGCAGGGCTATGCACCTATACGCGACGTGCCGCATTCGAATGCAAAGTTCACCCGCTCGCAGCAGCAGCTTGCCATGTCACCATCTGCATCTGGTGCGCGAGTCGCATCTGGCGCCGGCTCACCACATTTGGACGAGCGCCCACGACAAACAGCACGTCGCTACGAATCGCGGCCATTCGCACTAGCGAATTCCATGTCTGCTGATGCGGGTGGGACGACAATGCATGAAGCGCCTGGTCGCATGAACCATCCAGCTGCGTCACCAGCTGCGTTGCATAATGGCATGGCTGATACGAGTGGCACCGGTTATCAGACGACTGCGCCTTTGATGGAACGCCGGACCTTCGGTCAGCGGCTGGTGGACTTTTTCCTTTGTCGCTGTGACTAGGTGTATACTGACTCCCTCTACATGTGTCTTGGACTTGATCATGCACACATTTCGTGCGTATATATTTACATTCGTTAGTAGTGAGGCGTCATGTTTTTCGGACTTTATGTATTTGGCGGACTTGGGTCTAAGTATTATCGCTATTGGTGTGTGTCCGTTATAATCTTGTGTGTGTCTTCAATCGTGCTGAGGATCGGATGTTCCAGGCATTGGAACGTCTGGTTGGCAAATTAGGCAGCATGGAGTGTATAAAATGTTGCGGCAACTTAGACCGCGCGTGACCTCCACATTACGCACAAAGACTCGAGAGTGGCAAAGGAAGGTGATGCAGGCGGGCGTTTGTGCGTAGATAGCTAGGTAGGTGTTGTGCGATTGGGAAGAGGCCAGGTCCCAAGGTAGTTTGTGGAGGGCTCGAGCCTGGCGATCCGTGTTTTGGAAGACGCCGTCTATGATGTCAAAAGCGTGCCGCCGCTTCGCTGTCATTGGTGCAGGGCCAGCGGGTCTAGCTGCTGCCCAACAGCTTCGTGCTGTGGCTGGCAATGCGCCCGTTGAAATTGTTGTGTTTGAGCGTCAATCGACGATCGGTGGCTTATGGTCATACGAACCTGATCCTGGGCCGTGCATACTGCGTGTTCCTGCATTTCCACGACCAGGAGATGCAGGCTATGCATCATCGAACCCACACGAATTACAATGCCCGCGTGCGATGTATGAAGATCTTCGTACGAACATTCCGTCGGTGCGTATGTGAACAATGGGTTTTCGAACTCCCCTCTCCTCACACATGTGATAGCCAGTGATGGCCTTTCGTGGCGTTCCGTTTTTCCGTGACACCCCCATGTTTCCTACACGAGGTATGTGTGTTTGGTCAACCGGCGCTAGTATCAATGTAACATGCTTACATCCTTGTACGCATACACGCATCAGCACACGTCCTTGAGTATCTGTGGCACTTTGCACGTACACAATGCATTCTATCGATGATTCAATTTCGGACAGAAGTTGTGCGCGCTAAGCGCGTCGACAATACGTGGCTCATCACGACACGTGCTCTCGATTCTCAACAAAAACAGACGCACACATTCGACTACATCGTGGCGGCACATGGACGGTGTAATGCGCCGTATATCCCTGCCATCCCAGGCATATCAAATTTTCGTGGGCGACAGATTCACAGCGCCTGGTACAGGTACCCAGATACGCTACAGGCACGACGCATCATGATTGTGGGGAACAACTCATCTGGTGCAGATATTGCACGTGAATTGTGTGGTGGTGCCGTCCGCACATGGCCCACCGCAGCTTCTTGGGAGAGGCAGCTGCAAGATGTTTCGGTGTTTCACTCATACCAAGATCCAACGAAACCTCCACCGGTGGACTTCGATCCTCGTGACGAGTCAAGTCCGTCGTGGTGCCGGAGGATACAAGTCGTTGGACCTATCCAGTATATCGACGAGCAAGGCGTGATTGTATTCCATGATGGACGTCGTCTTTCCAACATTGACATGATCGTCTGGGCAACAGGCTTCATGTACCAAGTGCCGTTCTTCCACGCGAGCGATCCGCCCTTTGCTGAATCGCCTCTTGTCGTTCGTGATGAGCATACACGCGCGATTCCGTCGGTTTCGGCAGTAAGTGTACTGCATCAACTAGATGACTGGATGCTTTTTTATCGAACAGAGCCGAGCGTTTGTTTCTTGGGCTTGCCGAATCGCATTGTTCCATTTCCCATGGTGCAGCTGCAAGCTCGCGTGGCGGCGCATATTTGGCTGAACAAGATGCATCCATTGCCACGCGCGCGTGCAGAACTTCGTATCAATGATCCAGAGCGTTGGAACATTCGGAGCATGGATACATCGAGTAGTGTAGCATTGGATCAAGCGCAGCCTGGACCACGTCGCTTCGAAAGCCCCGACGTCTGGGGGGACTTTACGATGGGCGCGGACGCCGAAGCTGCGTACACGGATGCTTTGTTGAGTCTGCTGCCAGCTGCAAGTAATGCGCCAGAATGGGCACCGTTCCCTATTTGGCGCCGCGAGCTCCGAAAGCAAGGAAAGGCGAAACGACGGGAGATCCTGGGATACTAGCGCGACCAAACATGCACTGTGCCACAGGAAGATGCCGTGACAACCTGGGGATCCTGCTCGTCTGGGCATGTTTCGGTCCACAGGATCGTCACAGGCACATGCGGTGCGCGGCGGTGTCTCAGACTGCCACGCATGTCCGGCTTGTGCGCCCATTTGACCTGGCCTTTCAGAGTATCCCAAGCGTACAAGTGCCCTGTTTCATCTCCACTAAATACGACTGCTTCGTCGCGCGAAAGGTCTGAGTGACAGCGGAATGCGTTCTGCGTGTGGCCCTGGAAACACTGCAATTGCGTTCCATCGGCCAAGTCCATGAGTCGGTGCGTAGATGAGAGCTGTGTCACAAGCATGGCGGCCCCGTCCTTCGTTGGTGTCAGGGATGTGATGGGCTCATCGAGCATATCTGTGCGTAACTGTCCCATGCGTACGTCATAGGTGCGTAACGCGCCGTCTACGGATGCGGTGTGGACGCAGTTAGGTGTGGGAGCTAGTGCGAGAATAGCATCCTGCGCATCACCTGCTTCCCAGATCGGTCGCCATGCATTCGATGCGCGCAAATCAAATGCACGCAAAGTCTTGTCACTACCTCCCGTGTACAAGAGGCTACCGTCATCATGTGCGCCGGCGAATCTCACGTCATGGATTCGACCTGTGTGTGAGTGGAAGCGGCGGAATACTTGACCCGTTGCAACATCCCATAGCATGACTGCTCGATCTGGCCCGGCACTGGCGAACCTCATGCTATCTGGCGCAATGTCTAGACACAGCACTTCGTAGGAATGCGCGCTGTAGCGCTGGATGCATGGCGAGCGACCTTTCGAATCGACCTCATCCGAAACACCTGTCTTTGCATTCCATAAGTGAATTTGCTGATCGCCACCACCTGTCAGCAGATACCGACCGCCAGGATTGTATCGTGCGACATGCACAGCGCCTGCGTGTGCTTGGATTGTATGCTTGGGTGTCAAGTCAGTGTTCCGAGACAATGCCGTGGCAGACTTGTCTATTTGATCTGCACTTGGATACAGTGCCATGCCGATATGAGCGTAAATGTCGTTGGAATGAATCAACGTTGGCCGCGCTTTTGGTTGCACGAATCGTCGTACGTAGCGTATCTCACCATGTAAAAATACTTACTCTCTTTCTGACACGCAACAGAATTTAGGAAGTGGAGTTGCTGCCGCCCTGCTCGGCTCGGCTCAGCTCCGCTCCGCTCCCCCGCATCTGCCAGGGCTTCCCCTTCTCGAGGGATCATTTAGCGACACGCTCTGCCTGAAAAGACATGCCGTGGTCACAGGACGTCAAGGCGACATGGCTCGAAGAAGTCATCTTTCTGGGAACAGGCACGAGTTCACAGGTGCCAGCCATCCATTGCATCACTGACAAGAACTCAGATTGTGTGACGTGTACAGATGCCATGAAACCAGGGAGCAAGAATCGCCGCTTTTGCACATCAGCTATTGTCCGTGGAAGTAAGCAAGGATGTCCTGGTACCAGTTCGACGATCCTGATTGATTGCGGTAAGTCTTTTTACGAGTCGGCCCTACGTTACTTCCCTGTGTATGGACTACGAAACATTGACGCGTTGCTTTTGACGCATGCACACGCCGACGCTATGTTGGGACTTGATGATTTGCGCAGCTGGACGATGAATGCTTGTATCCAGACGCATGTTGATGTGTACCTCACGCGCGAATGTATGGATACAGTGCAGCAGACGTTTCCATACCTTGTGGATACATCGCGCGCCACAGGCGGCGGCGATGTCGGTGCATTGCGCTGGCACATCATTGACCCTCATACACCATTTCTAGCCGGGCCGCAGCAAGTGCCAGTTCAGCCTTTGTATGTGGAACATGGATATACGCATGGTGGCCGTGTGCCATTTGCATGCCTTGGATTCCGCATCGACTCCATGAGCTACATCAGTGACTGTGTACGTACGAGCGGGCGCACGCATCTCTGTCGCAGAAGATCTAACAGCCAGCACCATATACCTGAAACAACCATGGAAAAAGTGGTGGGTAGTGATCTCTTCATTCTGGATGGCCTAAAGATGAACCGTCATACAAGTCATTTCTCCATTCCTCAGGCGATTGCATGCACATTGGATCTGTGCATGCGCCATGCACATCGGCAGCTCAGTCCACCTTCCTTAACGGTACTCACCGACATCACACACCGCCTAGAACACCATTCCACAGAGTCACAGATCGTCACGCTTCTTGACGGACTCGCCGCATGGCTTCATCAGCAGGGCTGGAGCGCGACAGATGCGCCTTCCCGGTGGTGGACACGCATCTGGGACGAGCAAGAGAATGAGCTGCACGAGCGCCTCCAGCTCACTCCATTATCGTCGTCTCTGTCTATTAAACATGCGCACCCACTCGTGCCAGACATGCGCGTTGCGTATGACGGCGCGCGTGTCACGTTTTCTAGGCACGTCTAGTACGGCTGTGGCCGTAGCCTCCGGTAGAACAGGGAGAGTGGCATGTGTAGAATGCCAAGACATTCTATACATCACGTGATATGCATGGGCCATGCATCAGCTCTGTAAGTTCACGCGCCCCATTTTGGTGTGTGGGGATGGGGCGTTCGAGGTACGACGACCCAACATTCTGCGTGGAACAGCGACGGTTCGTGGGAAGTTCGTACGACTTCGGCATTGGTTCTCTTGACGTGGCATGTGGGCTTGGGTCGCTAGTATCGTATGTTCGGTAGCCTTGGGCTGGGGCATAGTCCCACCAAACCGCGCTGGACAGATTTGGACATGGGTGAGTTGCGGCGCCACGGCCTTAGCAGTCAAATGGCTGTGGGAGAATTCGAACTTGGCGTGTCGATCGCGCATCATAGAGCCATCGAAAGAGCGCATTGTCATTCTCGGCGCGTCAACAGCTGACGGAATCGGCGCAGCTATTGCACGTCAATGCATAGCGCGTGGCTCATCGAGGATCGTCTTGGTAGCGCGACGGAAAAGTGCTTTGGAACAGGTAAAGCTGGCTATTGTGAGCGAGCAAACCGATCCTGAAGCGCAGGCACGTGCCCAATGTATAAGGACTATTGCCGCTGATTGCACGGTCGAAGAAGATGTGCATGCGTTGCAAGAGAGCTTGATGCACCAGTTGGGAGGTATCGACACGCTCTACCTAGTGTTTGGTCGGCTGTGGAGCTCGTCATTCTTACGTGCCGCTTATTCGGACCCTGTATTTGGTCAGACTGAATTTACCTCGCTTGAAGGTCTCAGGCATGTGAAGAGTAGCGTACAGGCCATGTCCGACTGCAATCTTCACGGCACCGCCCTCGTCTTGGCAGCCTTGATACCGTGCATGCAAGTCACATCCAATGCACCATTTGTATCGACAATTGGGTCGCTCGCCTCCCTTGTTCCCGCGCCAACGCGCTCCGTCTACTGCGCGACGAAAAGTGCACAGCAAATGCTCATCGAAAGCGTGGCACTCGAGTGCGAGACACAAGCTCAAATGCCTGGCAGAGCGCTGGTCCAATTTAGTGTGCTGGCGCCTTCGACCGTATCGACGTCTTTCCGTGAAAGCAGTGGCGTTGAAGTTCGGGCATCTGATTTACGTTCTGCAAATCAATTACGCGCTCAAGATGTGGCAGCAAGAGCTGTCTTTGATGTTGACCACAGAAACACTGGCGTCAACCCGATGCCTTGGAAGTATTTTCTAGTATGGGTGCTCCGCCCTCTCATGTACGTACGCTATCTATCTATGCTGACACCATGCAAAGCTCTCGCATTATAAATCGTGGCGCTCACGAGCGCTATGCATACTAAGACACTATTTCAAGACTGGATGTGTGTCTTTGCAAGTTCATCAGCCAAATCGTCAGCCTCAGGGTCCTTCTTCTCCTTCTCGCCAACATCCTCATCGTCCTCCTCGTCCTCCTCGTCCTCCTCTTCCTCCTCGTCCTCCTCGTCTTCCTCGCCTTCAGGATCCATTTCATCCAGCTCGTCCAGTGCCTCGCTGTGGCCCCACTTCTCCAGAGAAGCAGCGATCTTGGAAATGCAGTCATCGTCCACATCGGCAAAGTTGCCATTGATTTCGAGCGTCTTCAGCTCACTTAGATGGTGCTCAATTGCATGTCCCAGTTTATGCAGCGCATCGCGATTCAGGTCACAGTACTGCAGATGCAGTGTCGTAAGCTTCTTATTTCGCCCCATACTCAGTGATTCGAAGAGCAGTGAGCCGCCTTTCGACTTCAGCAAGCAGTCAGACAGATTCAGCGTTCGCAGATGAGGCCAGTTCGGTAGCGCCTTCGCAACGGATCTCGATCCTCGTAGCGTAGCGGTGTTGTCTTGTAGATTTAGCACCTCGAGATCTTTGCAGTCGGACAGACCTTCACACAGCGCTCGCACACCTTCCATGCGAATTCCATTCTGGTACAGACTGACCTCCGTGATTCCACGGTGTTGCGCAAATGCACGCGCCCAGGCGATTGCGGAGCCATTTTCCAAACGATTGCGCCCACATACGACTACACGTAGCTGACTCTTCTCGCCGTCTTTGAGGTGTTTTGCTGATTCGTATAGCGCGTCAGCAACAATAGTGCCACCAGAAACTCCAAGTCCGTTGTTGCTCAGTTTAAGCACGCTAATGTGCCGGTTGTTGGTGAGTAAGTTCACCATAGGTTCCGCTGACCGACCACCAAACGCATTGTCCGACAGGTTGACTTCTTCCAGCTGCTCATGATCAACTAGAGCATCGCAGAGCGCACGCAGCGAATCTGGAATCTCGGTGATAAGTCTTCCGGTGAATATATCGGCCATGTCAGCAACCCTGAGTGTCTTTTTCGTTTTCAGTACATCAGCTAGAGCCTGGCATGCGCCTACACCCAATGTGTTGCCACCAAGGTGGATTTCATGAAGTGGCTCAATCTTTTCCAGTTCTGCTAGATACGGTGAAATATCTTCCTTGCTGTTTAGCTTTAATCCTTTGCCGAGGATATTAAATATCCCCGACGACGTGCCACTAGCAGCGTCCATGTTCCGATGACGTACGTGTGTGTGTTGAGAAAAGCCACTCGATTTCTTGTGCAGCTCATACCACGTGGCCATTTTGGTTGCTTTTGTGCTTTGCTTTTTATTTCTATTTTATTTGTTTCATTTCCAAATTTTCCAGCTGGATTCCTACATTCGTTTCACTGTTACAGATTGGTCACGCCTAAAGGATCTGTGGAGGCCGTCGGCGCTGACGCAGCTGTGGAAGGAAGTTCGTGATGTAAGTGTTGGGCTGAGGTTGATGCGGATATCTCGCGTGATGTAGGTGGAGAAGAGGACATCATAGAAGGCCAAGACGTCGAAGGCTGCGCAAGACTAATGGGTGTCGTCGAAGCTCTTGCATTGCAATTGACGTCGTCCATAGAGAGGGCGTTAAATGACTGCCAATCGTCAGGTCTTTTGGAGACCCATGGATTGTGATGAGGCTCATGGAGAGCAGGTGCATAGCTTCCGCGTATTGCCATGTCGGACTCGGAGTCTATTGGGGCTGGCTCAGGCGTTCCAGCATTCTCTGTTGATTTTCGTAGAGCCTCTTGCATACGGTTCCAACCGTCAGAAAAGAGGGATCGGACACTCCGCGCAGCCATTTGGAAAGCTTCCTCAGGGCTTCGCTGCTCGGCATGTGTATCCGAAGTCGCAGGTGATTTGGCGGGTACGAATTGCCCGGCTTCAGCCAGCCTCTCATGGAATCGTTGGTATTCTAAACGCTTAGCATCGACAAGTGCGTTTAAACACGTGTCTGAGTGGCGGAACAGGTCTGCAGAGAATCGAACATCTTTGGGGCGAGGGAACAGAACGCCTTGATCACCATGACCAAGCGTGCTATCCAAGCACGAGTTGTACATTGAATTGCGCCACATGCCTCTTCTAGGGAGAAGTTCATCCCAAACACTGGGGGTACTCTGGGATGGACTTCGTTCCTTGTTTGGCAGTAGCGGCGATTGTCTCTCACGTTCCGAGTTGAATAAAAATGTGCCGGTGGTACCAGAGAAAATTTGGAGTACCAGTTCGGCAAGATAGCCTCCATCGAACTCGAATCGATCCGGATTCTGGTACTGCAGCTGCCACACGCAGTCAAGAAATTGGAAGAAAATCGGCGCACATTGCGATGCACCGTTGGCTTGAAAGTGTGCCGTGATAGTTTTGGTGAAATCCCAGAATGACGGTACTCCCCGTGGATTGTCTGCCAGCTGCTGATCATGGTCGGAGGCATCAAGATCATGCGTCGACTCATGCACAGGAGGCGTCATATCAAACTTTGACGGGCCTCCGTGGACGAGTCCATGGCGCTCCTGGAACTGGTGCCCGAAACTCAGCCAGTCTTTCTCTATGAGCACGGCGAAACCTTCGAATGTACGGTAATATGGGTCCAGACAAATTTGCGCCAGGGACGTGAGCTGAGCTGTGCGATCCCAGCCGTCAGAACAATGAACAAGAACGTGCGACGAATGCACGTTCACATTCCGTACGATGAGCAGAGTCCCCTGCAGAATGGCCTCGAGGTGCTTGAGCCAATGTGAACGCTGAAGAGCCAAGGAAATATCGGCGATTTGTGATTGCTCTTGCTGTGAATCCAACAGTAGCTGTTCATCTATCGTACGAAAAGCCGCTTGGACCTTGGCAAGGGAATCGCGCATGACATGAATATTGTCAATGCCCAAGTACACCTTCTTGCTGTTTTTGTAATACTCCATGTTTTCAGAGCCTGCACCTTTGGCGTAATTCGCCATGGCATTTGTTGTAGGCCTTGCATCAATGATCAAGTTCGTCAGTGTCGATCCGTAAACGCGCTCTGTGCTGGTAGTCACAGCATCCGGACTCATGTGCGAAGAAAAAATGGCCTCAACAAGCCTCTCGTCCTGAAATGACCTATTCTGTGCGATTCCCACCATAGGCTGGCTTGAGCGCGTGATGGTTGCTGCATTCGCCCGATGGTAATATGTTAACACGGGAATACGACCCTTGCTGCGGTGTTTCGCCGCGAGAGCAAGTGTCTGATCGCTTATGTTGGAAGGGACAACTAACATGGCCGGGTACGTCGGTGAAAGCTAGAGGGTAAATGCACATCTATCACGTACCGCATAGTCAGCATTGACAGACGAGAATCGCCACGTCCGTGTGTGTGTGCCAAGTCCTTGCCGCTTAAACTCTTTTGCGGCGTTGTAGAGCTGCCAACCATCGCCGACAGATTTGTTGCCATGGAATGCATATAGTTTTTCGACAGAATCTTGCATCAGTATGAAAAATACAAAAGACCAACTTCAATGGCCACATACGTACCGATACTCGATGCGTCTCTGAGTCTGGTCATGGTCTCAAGAGCATCTGTCTCATTCATGCATCCAAGTACTAAGTGCTCATTTGTCGCAAGATATATCGATATAGGGTAGAGCGGTTCAGAGGTGTGTGCAGGGCGCGCCATGGGTCGACGCACGGCATAAGCAATGAGGGGCAGCTCGACCTAATGTCAGCGAGGCACAATACACACTTTCTCCGTCGCGTCTTCACCTGCTAGCACAAGATGAAATGATGTCACTTGGACAGATACGTGTCTCCATGTTCTGTGGCGTAAAATCCACCCATACACTGCCTTTCATTAGCATGTCTACAGCGCCTAAACACACCTCATGCATCACAAGTGGCCAGTCGTACCTCCTCCGACATAACGCGTCGTGCGCTACTACCCTACTTCAACACGCTCACGAGCGTACAACAAGTCACGTGACATTACCTGAGCTGCCCCACCGTAACGATGCGGGGAATGATATAGGTACGAACCGGGGAGAAGACTCTCGTCCTAACGGTGCGAATAAAGTGAGCCTAGTTGAGGGAACACATCAGCACGCTAGCTCCTATGTATTGCATAGAGAGATGAACCAGCTGGGAAAAACGATACAGTGACACTGATTATATATCCTTGTGAAATTGCTACACGAGTCGCTTTGTCATATCTGGGAGGCGTTAGTTCAGGCATGCGTCATACGTACAAGGGCCTTCCAGCTCATAGCCAAGTCGGCGATAATAATCACGCGTTCCAACGCCTGAAATGACAGCCATCTTTACGCTGCCATGCTCGTCACGAGCAATGGCTTCGGCTTGCTCCATCAACAAGGTACCGAAGCCTTGATGCTGGAATTTGGTCGGATCGCGGCTGTGAAGCGGGACAGCACTGCCGTACGTGTGCAATTCACGCACAATCGACGTCTGTCCGTCTTTGAGCAACTCTGTCCGATACGTTCCTGTGCTGGAACACTTTCGAAGACGGAGTAAAGCGACGAGAATATCTCGGTCAGGATCCTCGTACGAAAGGAACGTCTCCCAGCCGCCATTTGCAGTATAGTCACGACGAAGGAATTCAATTTCCTCTGGACGCACTTTCGTATGAATTTCATGGATACCGACTTCTCGGTATCGAACGTCGCGGCATGTGACGCCAAAGTCGCGCATTCGCTCGAGAGCCATCTCCCGCAGGTTGCCATTCTCAACACCACTCGAGACAAGTGGCATAGGAATATCACGCTGCACGCGGTACACGCGTGTCCAGGGAGGCACCAATGCAAGGATGCGAGCGATGATATCGACGAGAAAAGATGGCGTGTAGTTCTTATAGCGACCTGTTCGCCATAGTTCGTACAGACCCGTGCCGCGAATGACCAACGTGGGATACAATTTGAGGCCGTCCGAGCGGAATGCAGGATTCTCAAAGTACTCTTTGAACTGCTCCATATCACGCTCAACACCGACGTTGGGAAGATCTGGCATCATATGAGCCACAACTTTGTAGCCGGCATCCTTCGCGAGATGAAACGTCTCACAAACTGCCTTGACTGTATGTCCGCGATTTGTATCACGAGCCACATCCTCATATACACTTTGTACGCCAATCTCAAGACGCGTGCACCCGTAGCGCAGCATCTGAGACAAGTGCGGGCGCAAACAATAGTCCGGACGCGTCTCGATCGTGATGCCAATGCATTTGGTTTGAGACCGCTCCGAGTATCGTACTGCTTCATCGACGTCCAGTCCCGTGTATCCACTTAGTGCATTGTGCAGCTGAGCGATGAATTCATTCCGATACTGCTCCGACAAGCTCATGAAAGTGCCGCCCATAATGATGTATTCGACTTTGTCGACGCTGTGTCCCAATTCGCGAAGTTGTTGTACACGACCGCGGCTCTGTTCGTATGGGTCGTACCGTGCGCGAATTGCACGCATAGATGTTGGTTCATATCCTGTATAGGACTGTGTGCTGTATTCAAAGTCTGAATCCGGTCCTCCGGGGCAATACACACAAATGTTGCCTGTCAGCGCAATATGTGGACAGCGATGCGGCTTACACATGACCGCGACAACAGCAATGCCGCTCGCGCTGCGAATTGGCTTGGCACGCAATGCTGGCACAAGGATCTTTTTGTGCGTGTCGGGGATCGCAGCAATGATATCTGTGAGTCTCGGAACGCCTCCGTATCCATGTTTTTTGCACGAAGCGCTGCGGATTGCATTCAACGAGACAGATTTGGATTCTTCATGTGCATGGACAAGCTGTGCTGCAATATCTGCACACACACGAAGAAGACATTCCGCCGATGTCGAGGTCGATGACACGCCCATGTCAACTGAGCGAGTCTGTACCAAAGAAGAAATAGACGTGCAAACACGTATGTGTCGATGAAAACAATGTGATTCTTTGCTTACCCTTCAATTTCGTAGGCGCAGAATGACTAGAGTGATTTTCCTTTTTTTTTGGTATTGCTCTTACAACTTTGATTGATTTAGGACCTCCGAGACAAAGAGCTTTTGCTGCTCGTCGGCTAGCTGACTCCCTAGCTTGGTCTCGTTACATGAATTTGTCAGCAGCGAAATTTGTAGGAGAAATATTGACGCCCTGCCTGTCTTTTCGCGCATGACAAGCACGACTGACATAAAATACGATGGTGGAGGGCAGCACATAAAGTTAAGCCAGCGTCAGGCAGTCGTCCAGGTGGCGGCGTAGATAAACGTCCTGCAACGTAAGGTCAAAGAAGGGAGGTCTCTTGGCATAACGGCACCACGATCACCGGGACGATGCGTGGTTGGCAGTGGGGTGCATGGCTCAGTGCACTTGTGGTAGGTGCTTTGGCAAATGTTTCCGAGTCATCAACGCAGGATGTGAATCTTGTTGACATCATAAGCACTTACCCAGAACTGTCAACCTTCATTCATTATCTACAACGGGCGCGTCTGATTCCATCGCTAAATCGCATGCAAGAGAAAAGTGATGTTTCTTCGGGAATGACGATCTTTGCTCCCACAAATGCAGCGTTTGAATCATTCTGGCGTCATGGCGACTTGGGGAACAAATCTATGTCTGAACAAGAGCAGCACCTGCCGGACAATATTCAGGCAGAACTTCGGCAACAGCTGCTTTACCACGTACTCAATTATACTCTGTTGGACGGGAACGATGCCAACCTATTTTTAGAGACGTTGCATTTCCCATCACGCAAGCGCCTGTTCGAACCCACTCGGCCAGGCACTGTGCCGCAGAAACCAAAAGATCCTCCGCATCCTGGCGCCGAGGATCGCGGTGGCTTGCTGGGTGGATATGGGCAAATGCTTCGTGTTGTCCGTGCTGAAAATGGCTCTATCACGCATGTCGGCATGGATCATCGCGGAATGCATGGTGCACGCATAGTCCATGTGGATCGTCGCTCGCGCCATGGCATCGTGTACTTGATTGATCGAGTGATTTCGTTGCCGCCGTCACTCGATGTGTTTTTACGCGAGCAGAGTGTCTCCACCTTATTCCGCCACATCCCTAACGACACTCTGCGCACGCTTGCAACGACGGCACACCTGACCGTATTTTTGCCCACTGATGCAGCATGGCATCAGCTGGATCCGCTCGAGAAAAAGTACCTTCTGGGCTCTAGCCCTGAGGCACTCCAAGATCGCTTGCGTGTGTTTGGATGGCACGCATCGAGCACGGGTCTAGGTGATGGCCGTGTCGCATATGCGTCGGAGCTGCTTGCTGCTCCTCAGACCAACCTCACGACCATCCTTGGTGGTGATGTGCATGTGAGGACGCAAGCTGGACCGACTCCTGACTCTCCCCGCTCCCTGTCTCTTGATGGCATGTCGATCGTGCAACAGGATATCCTGACCGAGAATGGTGTCGTTCACATCGTGGACGGTATGCATATGCCGTTTGGTGATTTAGGTATGACGGCCGAAAAGTATTTACTCGCTCTTAATGCTACAGAGTTTGTCGCGCTCATGAAGCACGCAGGACTTGGGGACTATATAACCCAAGATCCGCATGAAGCAAGGCGTCCGGAAACACCGAGGGGTCCATTCACGTTTCTTGTACCTCCAAACTCTGCACTGCGTAACTGGGTACATCAACATGTGGCCCAGCCGATTAGCAAACATTCTTCGTCCATGCAGCGCCTTCGAGACATGTTATTGTACCATATCCTCCCAGACCATCAGCGCACACTTACCAACGAAACGCTTCTCACGACGCAATTATATCCAACCGGCTTACTCGGTGCACCGCAGCGCATACCAGTGATTTTGAGTGACAACAAAACGCTCACACTCGGACACGCCCGCGTGACTCGTGGTCCCGTCCATGCACACACAGCCACCATGTACCTACTCAGCGATATTGCGCGCGTCCCAACCGACCCTGTACATACTGCGGCGCGTGCATCTCTATCGACCTACGTCCAAGCACTGAGTAAGGCGCATTTGGATTCCAGCATACGCAAAGCACCGCTTATGACATACTTAGCGCCAATAAATGAGGCATTTGAGAATATGGGTTTGGCGGCCAAGTACTTGCTGCACACATCGAATGCAGATCTGTCTCATGTCATTGCTTCCTTCGCGTTACCAGGCGCCCTGTACATGTCGTCACTAGAAGCGAATTGGACGCGTGTGGTCACTGGCGATGGATCTCCTGTGTGGCTACGACGCGACGAAGCAGGTATAGCAGTCCGCACGCCAACAACCGGTGCCACTCTCATGCAAACGACGCAGACTGATCTCATCACTGATACAGGTGTCGTTCATGCAGTAAGCGACGTTCAGCTACCACCGTCAGTCCCAATGACGCTGTCAAAGCTAGCGCGTGGTGCACCAACACAAAAGATGCTCTCGCTGATCCATGCGGCCGGCTTTGACTGGGTGTGGAACTCGTCTCTCACAATCCAAGCGGATCGGAAATGCAAGCAGCAAAAGTTGATCGTGCTTCTTCCCGAAGACAGGGCGTTTGCGAAACTGAACATCAGTGTATATGAAGCGAATCCAGAGTCACTTCGAGCTCTTGTTGCTCTGCACATCTTGGTTATGGACGAATGTCATTCTCGCAAACGCACAGATGAACACTTGCCGCTGCCCCTCTTCGATGAAATGGTGCATTCAACTATGCTTGATAAGCGCTTGGGTGGATCAAGTGCATTTGGCCGTCTTGCCTTCCGCCGCACCAGTGCATCGTCGAAGAAACAACTTGGATACATGGTCGGTATTAAAGGGGCTCGCAGCACGGTTGGAAAAGAGCATGCCGCCAACGTTCTCGATCTTGGACATGCAGTTCTTCACGAAACACTCGCTGACGGACACGTGGTGCCCGGTGGTGTTCTCACAATTGACACAGTCTTGGAACCATTTGAGCCTGGCTGGCTCCTGCGCTGGAATTGGACATGGAAGGTGTGCCTGCTTCTAGTGCTAGTTTCAGGCGCATGTGTTACAAGAGCTTACACGCGACACAGGCGCTGGGGCTACACGCGGGTCCAATCTGACGCCTTCGAGGGTGAAGAAGAGTAGCTTAATTTCGGCATATGTGTGCATACGATGGTGGCCGTACTTTCGATCCAGAGCCATAAAGTTAGAACCAGATATCGTAGGGTAGATTCAATGCTGTTTGATGATTCGCGTAGATGGCTGACAGCTCTTGATAAAGGTATGGGCTTTCTTGCGAGTAAAGCCCCTATGGCCAACCGTTTTGAGTCTTGCTGTAAGTGTGGGATTCATCTGCACGCGAGCCTGTGCCTTCCGCAAACATCTCAACAAAGATCTGGAGTCATGATTCCATTTTCAAGGCATTTCAAAGACGATTCGCCATCATCTTTCACGACATCAAAATTCAAAAGTACGCAGTAAAATAGTGCGAATATAAGATCAAAACGGTCCACTTCATGGTACAAAAGTGCAGAAACTTGTACATGTCAATAGTCTTTCTTAACTCGCCCAATTCATGTCATGCTCACTTGAATCAATAAAAGAAAATCGTTGCCAATATCGGACATTATCGTGCTCTGTAGGATCGTTATCCTTATTTGCAAAGAATCTCTAGTCACCAAAGTTTCCTCTTTTTAAAAGGACGTCGTGATGACTGGACAGCCCTTCGGATTGTCGTGAATCGCTGGGATACCGCCGATGCTTGACGGATTCAAATCAACGTGGGTAACTTATACCATTACTTTATACATGTTCTTCCCGTCAAGACTTGCTTCGTCGAACTGTGCCTCTGGATGTAAAAAAATTTGCTACAGAAAGGCTTGTATGCTCGTTATGGCACATCCTGTGGCGGAGCAGCCGAACTAAAACCTCATCACGCATCTCATGTATCAATGGATAAAGTGGAGCTGATTGTATGGCGGCCAATTTTAAAATTGACGATGCCGCATGGGCTCGTACACCTTAAATATCATTTACACATGTCTAGGGATTGTCCGGCATGAGATAGGTGTGCTCTCGCGCCCCACATCGCGGTACTATGTCAGTGTTGTTGACGGTCATCCCACCGGTAGGTGGAGGTGACGGCTATGAAGAGTCAGGGGGAGCGTCTAATGCACATTACCAAAAGAGTCATCAAATATATAATAGGCCATGTAGAGACACAGGCTGCCGCAAGCACACAAATAAACATGTCAATATTTTACGTCTATTACAATCTCCTCCATATTCGTAGCAAGAACTCGACTTCCACTCTTCTTAAACAGCTGCATGACAAAGAACAAAGACGTCTTTTGGGCCTTCAACAATCTGTCCCAGTTAGTTCATCTGCATGATTTTGAACCATGTGTCATTGCATAGTATATTGTGCAGTACCGCCACACTAAAGCTGACTCAGAACAAATTAGGCAATATAAGGTATCCTCGGTTCCCGAATGGGATCAGATCAGGTCTGTGAATGAAGGTTTCATCTTTGTGGCACAGCAGGCGTATACATGGACATGCATACTAACAAAAACACACATCGGTCAAATGTACGCACCTAATCCCTACAAAAAGCACATTTACTCATCTATAATGAGCCATGGTGCACACACAAGCGATCGTCGAAAATACGAAGAAGTTAGTGCGAAAGGGTCAAGTACGAGGGAAGTGAGCAATATGACAATATTTGAAAATCACGTGATCACATGTTAGCACGGCCCAACGACCGTGAATTGATTATCGATAGAGTGCGCCCCATACCTCCTGAGTGTGATTGTCGCCAACACCTGACCAACGAAGCACACGATCATGACGACGTATTTTGACACGCTCCGCATGGTACGTGATTTAAGGTTGATCAGTTAAACGATCATGTCAGAGCTCATACTTATACTAAAGCGTTATCAAGATGTTCCTATCACGGCAGAGGGCATCTCGACATCCGAATTCATTGATGCGACGGAGGGCGTCGTGAAGCTATTTGACTTGCTTGGCAGCAGTGCATTCGCTGTTGTTCAAAATGATATGAACGGAAACATTAAGGTGTGTTACATTGTGACACACATGAACAGCTCGTTCTGACACGTGCTCAGAAAATTCGCGATAGATTGTTGAGCACAGGTCCTGACTTGTCAGGCACGCTTCAGCTGCTTGTGAAGAACGAGGGACTTCCTGGAGACAAAAAGCGTACAGCGACAGAAGGCCTATTATGGCTTCTTCGGTATGTTTGCTTATTTTTGTCGCACTTACCACTTTCATTACTCCAGTGGCTTGGAGTTCACTGCGCGAGCCTTGCGGCTGTCACTTGAAAATCCAAGCGAAGAGCTCAGCACAAGCTTCACGAAAGCGTATGAGAGCACACTTCGGAAGTACCACAGCATTCTTGTGAGACCTGTCTTTTCTGTATGTGCAGAATCATGGACGATCCATTTCTTTCCATACTGGCAAACTAACGCATGAAGCTTGCAATGAAGGCGTGCCCGTACCGCAAAGACTTTTACGCCAAGCTCGGTCCATCAGAGGACGTGGTGCGTACGCCTTTGACGGAATGGCTTGTCGCTTTGGAAAAAATTGTGCAGGATATGCACCAGTTCTATGAGTACGTAAGACAACCCTATTCCTGCGCTCCTACGAAGCCGGGGAATGTGTTTGGCAAAGAAGACAGCCCATTGTTCGACTAACCATGACATAGACAAGGCCAATATGCTAAGGGATTTTAGCCGATCGCCTGTGTAACCCTCATTGATGACATAGTTTTGACCAATAAGGAATAGGCAACCCACCAATAGCAGTTGATCTGTGCACGAGTGTAGGCTGTTCATGTGCTGGCAGAGCACGTGGCTCGGAATGTGAGCCGTCATGTGCACGCAGGCGCACGTTCGGTGGACCGTGGACCGAATGTCAAGGGGGAATTAGGCTCAACTTGGTTCCGTCCGACCACGTTCATTGTTCAACATGGGTATTCTTGATATTGTTCCAGCTGGTGTTGTTTCAGGCAAGGATGTGTACAAGGTGTTCGACTACGCCCGTGAGCACCACTTTGCCATCCCGGCCTTCAACGTTACGACTTCATCGGTCGCCAACGCCGCTTTGGAGGCAGCTCGTGACGCCAAGGCGCCTGTGATTCTGCAGCTCTCGCAGGGCGGTGCCGCCTACTTTGCGGGCAAGGGTCTGCCAAATGACCAGCAGCAGGCTTCGGTCACTGGTGCAGTTGCCGCTGCCCACTATGTGCGCTCTGTCGCTAAGAGCTACGGCGTGCCAGTGATTCTGCACTCGGACCATTGCGCCAAGAAGCTGCTGCCATGGTTCGATGGTATGCTTGCTGCTGATGAGGAATGGTACCAGAAGAATGGCGAACCCCTGTTCAGTTCGCACATGCTGGACTTGTCGGAGGAGCCAAAGGAGGAGAACATCAAGACCTGTGTCGAGTACCTGAAGCGCATGGCCAAGATTGGCTGCTGGCTTGAGATGGAGATTGGTATCACTGGTGGTGAAGAAGATGGCGTGAACAACGAGCACGTCCACAACTCGGCCCTTTACACGCAGCCGGAGGACATTTGGGACATTTACAAGGCGTTCAGTGAAATCACGCCAAACTTTAGCATTGCTGCTGCCTTCGGCAACGTTCATGGTGTGTACAAGCCAGGCAATGTCAAGCTCCGTCCTGAGCTTCTCAAGATGCACCAGGACTATGTGCGCGACCAGCTCAAGACAGACAAGCAGAACCCAGTGTTCCTTGTGTTCCACGGTGGCTCAGGTTCTGAGAAGCAAGAGATTGCGACGGCCGTCGTCAATGGCGTTGTGAAGATGAACGTTGACACCGACACGCAGTACGCCTACCTTGAGGGTATCCGTGACTTTATCCTGAACAAGAAGGACTACCTTATGTCGCAAGTTGGCAACCCTGAGGGTGCTGACAAGCCGAACAAGAAGCAGTACGACCCACGTGTCTGGGTGCGTGAGGGTGAAAAGACGATGTCGAAGCGCTGCCAGATTGCTTTCGACGACCTCAAGTCCTCGAACCAGCTCTAAATGCTCACAACATAGCATTCTGATGGTAGTCAGAAAGTTTGCCTACATGTGATGAAATGACAGCCGCTATGGGTCGTAACATTGCAGATCGGTTTCGTCTGTTCTTTTAAATACCAAAATTAAAATTAAACACCATAGCAAGTCGGCGCAGCCCGATGCAGGTGTGAAACGGGCCCCAGGGCTTTCGCGTGTATGTGAATGGCAGTGGTATATGCAGCCAGAGCAAAGCGGCATGCAATGGCTGTGCTTGTAGCATTCTTTTGCTTGTCCATATCGCACTTTGTCTAAGGCACTTAGAATCCACGGGGATTCACACGCAGCGTCTTGCGCGTGAACTTCGGCACCTTGTGAACACTCTTGCGGAAGTTGGCACCGTGAGGTGAGAACACCGTATATTTATCGCGAGGATGCATTTCACTCTCAGTAGGAAGTTGCTTAGCATACTCCAGTGCGCGGCACTGGACACCACTAGTCCGGATCGTATCAATGACTGTATCAACATCACGCAAGCGTTGACGCACACGTGCTTTTCGTGTAGCGGACATGCGCCAAGGGTTTTTCCTGTACACGTCAGTAATGTCGCGGACACGTACCATAGTAGGCCACTAAATGCCGAAGCACTAGGCCGAAAAGCACCTAAAAAAGACATTACACGTCTATCTAACAGCCGTGCGCGACTAGTGGTAGTGACTAGAAACCAGTGCTGTTAGTTCGACCGCGAAAGCCAGGTACTTGTCTATTTGACTCACGCAGGGGGTAATGTCGATGCTGGCGATGGCGTCGTTCAGATGACAGGATGACAATATGCACGTGACCCAGTCTTCCACGTGTATCTCCGCGCTCAGTATGCAAGGTGCATCCAAGAAGCGTGGCGCAGCAGTGGTGCAGGCACAAGGCGGCACACACCCATACACACACAGCCTCCCCCTCCTCACGACGTCTGAAGCTTTCGCTCTGTGACATGGAACGCGGGTGGAATTTGTCTGCCGAAGAGGCACTTCGGCACTTTGGGGTCTCGCCAAGTCAAGGTCTGTCGGCTGAGAGGGCCAAGGCGGAACTCGCAAAGTACGGCCCCAATGGTATGTATTGGCTTCAAGGAATAGCCTGGAACGGCGAACGCTGACGGCCCACAGAACTGAAAGAAGAAGATCCTACGCCACTGTGGCGCCTTGTGCTGGAGCAATTCCAGGATCAGCTCGTGATTATCCTGCTGGTGTCTGCGCTAGTATCGCTCGTGCTAGCGCTCGTCGAGAATGAGGGCAGTCTTCTGAACGCGCTTGTGGAGCCCAGTGTCATATTTCTTATTCTTATTGCGAATGCGACAGTTGGTGTTTTGCAAGAGCGTAATGCAGATCAGTCGATCCAGGCTTTGCGGGCGTACTCTCCGGAAGAAACCATTGTCCTGCGCGATGGTAAAACATGTCGCGTGGTGGCTCGCGACGTGGTCCCTGGCGACATAGTGATCTTAGCGGCAGGTGATCGTGTGCCAGCAGACAGTCGCGTAATTCAGCTGCGTTCTTCTACATTGCAAGTGGATCAAGCCATCCTGACCGGCGAGTCAGAGGGCGTGTACAAGACCGCTGCGGTTGTGAGTGACGAAAAGGCTGTTAAACAAGATATGACAAATATGTTGTTTTGCGGTACTTCTGTTGTGAGCGGCTCATGTGTGGCACTTGTGTGTCTCACAGGTGAGCACACGGCGATTGGTGATATCCATGCTGAAATCGAGCAACACGAAGACATGAAGACGCCGCTCCAGGAGCGACTTGATGAGTTTGGTGACTTATTGGCGAAGGCCATTATGATCATTTGTGTGCTAGTGTGGGTGGTGAATATCCGGCACTTTAGCGATCCTGCACACCACGGCTGGATGCGTGGTGCAATGTACTACTTCAAGATTGCTGTGGCGCTTGCTGTGGCTGCGATTCCCGAGGGTCTAGCCGCTGTCATCACGGCTTGTCTGGCTCTAGGCACGCAAAAAATGGCGCGCAAAAATGCCATTGTAAGGCACCTGCCCAGTGTTGAGACGCTTGGCTCGACAAGCGTGATATGTTCGGATAAAACAGGTACGCTCACCACGAATGAAATGAGTGTTGCGAATATGTATCTGGTGGGTGAAGCAGCCGACTATGAGGTCACTGGTACGAGTTTTGCGCCGGACGGTGCCATTTTGCGCAATGGCCGGACGATGACGAGCCTGAATCAGCCTGGTAGTGCGATTCATGCACTTGCACAGACGTGTGCCGTGTGCAACGATGCCAAGGTCATTGTCGATGCGCATGGACGGCACAAGGCTCTAGGCCAGGCAACAGAGGCCGCACTCCAGGTACTTGTAGAAAAAATCGGCTTCCACGATGCGATTCAGCAAGCGCACTTGCCAGATCTCTTACCGGCCCTCCGTGCAGGGGCGGTGTGCGAGATGTACACGAGTTCGCTTCCGCGCCTTTCAACGATGGACTTTACTCGCGACCGTAAAATGATGTCGACCTTTGTGCGCCGGACAGAGCATGATGCCCGTCTGCTTGTGAAGGGAGCGGCCGAATCAGTGTTGTTGCGCTCATCACATGTGTTCTTGAATGACAGTGAGCAACGGCCCCTGACGGACGACATGCGTGCCGCGCTGCACGAAAAGATTAATACCTATGCGAATGCAGGCTTGCGTGTGCTCGCGATAGCTGTGCGCGATGGTATGACGCCGCCAGATCCACTACTGCCATTGGATGCGTCGATGTATGGCCAGTATGAACAGAATCTGTCGCTGGTTGGACTCGTGGGTATGCGCGATCCACCGCGACCTGAGGTAGTACAAGCGATTCGCTCGTGCATGGAGGCGGGTGTGCGGGTCGTGATGATCACCGGCGACAACCAGCGGACAGCCGAGGCTATTGGCCGCCAAATTGGCCTGTTTGGTCCTGACGAAGATGTGCAGGGCCGATCGTTCACTGGTCGTGAGTTTGATGCAATGTCCCCTGAGAAAAAGGCGAGCGTCGCAAGCAATGTCGTTATTCTTTCACGCACTGAGCCGTCGCACAAGAGCCAGCTAGTCGACCTGCTCCAGAAAAACAATGAGGTCGTGGCCATGACAGGCGATGGCGTAAACGATGCTCCAGCGCTGAAGCGTGCCGACATCGGCGTCGCTATGGGCACAGGCACCGATGTCGCGAAGCTTGCAGCTGATATGGTGCTGGCTGATGACAACTTTGCGACGATTGTCTCTGCTATTGAGCAGGGACGCAGCATCTTCAACAACACATCGTCTTTCATCCGGTACCTGATCTCGTCAAATATCGGCGAGGTCGTGAGTATTTTTCTCACTGTTATGCTGGGCATGCCCGAGGCACTTATTCCTGTGCAGCTTTTGTGGGTGAATCTTGTTACAGACGGCCTTCCAGCGACAGCTCTCGGCTTCAACCCACCGGATGGCGCAGTCATGCGTATGCCGCCGCGCAAACGCAGCGACTCTCTTGTGTCCCAATGGATGCTAGTACGCTACTTTGCCATTGGCTTGTACGTCGGTGTAGCAACGGTGCTGGGTTATGCATGGTGGTTTGTCTCGTACAGTGGCGGTCCTCATATCACCATCTACCAATTGACGCACTTCCACCAATGCACGCGCAATTTCAGCGAGATTGATTGCGGTATGTTTACCGGCAAGGAGTCTCAGCATGCATCGACTGTGAGTCTCAGTATTCTTGTCACGATTGAAATGCTGAATGCCTTGAACGCACTCTCCGATGTCGACAGCCTGTTACTGCACCCACCATTCAAGAATCCATGGCTCGTTGGTGCGATTGTCTTGTCCATGGCTCTTCACATGCTAATTCTGTATGTGCCATCATTGCAACATATATTTTCCATTGTGCCACTGGGCTGGAGCGAATGGATGGGTGTGTTGGCATTTTCTGCTCCCGTCCTTGTGATTGACGAGGTTTGTAAGTGGTGGGCACGTCATTCCCTGCCGAGAGGCAAAAAGCACGAGTAAGAGGCGCTATCACAATGTGTATCTCTACCCGTCGAAGAAACATAATTATCCTTTATACATGTCAAAACCCTACGGAACCCAAAAAGAAATAGTTTAAATAAACCTTTACATGTTCTTCTTTCGAAGACTTTGCACAATGCATGAATGAAGGACCATGAAGATTGTGTCGTCATAAGATCCCAGCGTATAATCAGAAAAAAAAACTTGTTAGCAAAGATGAAATGGAATGAAATGATACAAAGGAAAAGAACATAGATGACAAATGGAGGATGGCGTCAGTTTGAAGGGAAAGTGAATGTACCAGCCGATCAAGAGGCAAGGTGATGTTGATTTACTGATGGTAGTGTGGCATTCATATCATTCGGCATGTTGCTAATGGGTGTGCCCTGACCTGGATGTTCGTTTAGTGTGAATGATTGGGGTCGCTGAGGCATAAGTAACATGAAAGACGATGCTTGTTCACGTTGTCGTTGATCGATATGATTCCACATCTGCATCATCGGACGTGTGTCATGCTCTGGTCCTTGAGGCGAAAAGCTGCCTCCCAGTGCAGGTGTGTGTACTGTTGAGGAGAGAGTCGACACAGGCGATGTGCTATGCAAGACTGGTGTGTGTACCGGTGCATTTGCAACTGGTGTCTTATCCATGAATACAGCAGATGTAGGATTCGAAGAAGCAGTAAAGAGCGTTTCATTGTGAGACGAGTCTGGTGGATGACTCGATTGCAACGCGTTGGGGTCCATACCGGAGGCCCCGGTCGGGCCCACATGCTTATCCATAAAGATCGGTGGAGTGAATGGAAATGGCATTGACGGAAGCAATTCGTGTGATGGTCGTGACGGGTCAAACATGTCGTACTTTTGTGAGTCTTGCACAGAAGCGCCATGTCGGGACGACATCGATGACGGAAGTTGCGACGGCGACTGCGCCGCAGGTTGCGTCACTGCCTGGGTCGGGGACTGCATCTGGAGTTGCGCATGTGCCTGTGGCTGTGACAATGCCTGAACATGTCCAGTCATAGGCACGGTCGTCTCTCTTGTGCCCTCGGTCGTCAGTGGTGGAGGATGTGTGTGGACTGGCGTTGAAACATGTGTACTAGCTTGATCGTGTGTCGGCGCTGGCATTTGGATGTGGCCGAGCCCAGACCCTAGTCCTGGCGGCATAGACGCTGATCCCGGGGCCGTCGTTGATCCTTGGCCTGGCGTTGGTCCCGCTCCTTGCTGCGCTTGCCCTTGCCCGTGACCCTGTGCTGCCGATGGCATCGGGATCGACATTGGCACTGATACTCCTTGTGGCAACAATGCATCATTTTTCGGTGGCTGCATTGCCGCGCCCTGCGGCGTTGTTGAAATTGGTGGGGAAAATAGGTCCGTCAAAGAAGCTGGCGCTGTTTGTTCATCAGGAACCCCCCCTGATTGTGACGTCGGTGGTTCAAGTCGGCTTGGGTCAGACCGATCAGCCACATGTAAGTAAAAGGAATGTTCCAGATGATGGAGCTCGCCTAGATGCATGCAAACCGCTGACACATTCACATATCCACCTTGCGAGGAATGATGTGGGACGCCAGTCATGACCTTTTCTTCGTCTTCCCAGTGCAGCCAAGATGGCATCGCATTCGCTGAAAACGCTACATTGACGCTTCCACTGGACATCTGCGGATCCCAGATGCGTAGATTCCATGTCCACGGCTCATTCACGTATGCCACTTTACTTGGCGCAGCCGCAATCTTCGGCGAGAACGTGAAAAACTCCCAACGCCCAGCAGGTAAGCGTCGGGCCTCAATAATCCAAATGTGATTGCCTTTCGACTTCGCTTTTTTGCCATCCTCATTGAAACGCGAAATAAATGGATGTGTCCAAAGGAAGAGCTTAATTTTGCGCATAGACAAGTCATCTTCAGACAAGCCACGGCGCTGAAGCTCCGACTGGAACGCGTTGGTGAATGCCTGAATACGAAACTTGAAAGGCCGGAAATCAGGCGACTCGTCCAAACGAGCCATCTTCTTAGGCATAAGTGTCTGGTGAATCAGTTCGCCACGTTCGTCCTTCGCCTCTAGATTTGAGCAGAGCGACGTTAAAAATTCGTGGAACGTTTCCTCGTACACGGAACGAAGTTCGGCTGAAAGCTCAGGCCCACCAAGGTTAGAACGGTCGTTGAGCGCTTCATTTGGGTCATCTTGTTGCAGAGGCGCCTCCTTTAACCCAGGCGTTGTTGGTTCCAGTGAAGAATCCGCCATGTTTGGCATAGGTAACGATTCCAAGTGCAATGATGATTTGAGCTCGCCGATTGAATCTGATGGAGTCCATGCACTCTGAGATCCGCTCTTGAGCGCCATGTCCATAGCTTGTGGGGCAGATGTAACATGATGCATCGAGTTCTCATTTCCAGACGATGTCGCTGTACTTGCCGTGGCAGCAAAATTTAACGGCCTAGTGCCGGGCACGGATGTGCTACTGGCATTCGTTACATTGTTCTGAGGACTTGAAGGCATTAATTGTGAGTGAAGAATACTCGATGGGTTTGACGTCGTCGACGGCACACCTTGAACATCGTGGGGTGCATTCGTGTGGTCTGAGAACGCGGTCTGGGGATGCACAGGTTGTTGACGCTGAGAAAGACTAGCCGGTTGAGGGACATTGAAATCAAAAACGTTTGAATGTAGCTTTGGTGAAAATACAGCACCAGCGTTAAAATGTGGCTCCGTGCTTGAGATCGCCTTCGAGAAGTCGGATAAGTCTGAACGCGAGCGGGAGCGCGTTGACAGTGCATTCGACTGAGCGCCGCGTTGAGACTTGAAAGGATGCTGTTGGTGCAGCTCACTATTGAGGCGACGCTTCCTGGACTCGACATCATCTGCAAGAGCAGAAAACGTCGCCGCAGAGCCAATTTGCTTTTCTTCATCAGGCGACATCAGGGAGCCGTATGGCAGCGCTGATGTGCTATGGCGCCTCATGTGCTGCGTCTCCGTCGACAGCGTCAAGCCAATCATGCCCATCTCAGCGATGCGCTTAATCAGCAGCTTGATAGAGTCGATTTTCTCGTTGCATGTATCAAAGCGACCACCGTGAAAATGAACGCGCGCATCTGCCGCTGCGGATGCTAGTTCGTCGATGGACGCGCCAATATCAGGAAGCAGTTGCTTAGAGCGTTGCATATGTTTCGGTGAGACGTATCCTACGTGCTCTTGCGGATCCTTCGATATAGTCGTAGACGAAGCCATGGACAAAGGCATGTTATGCCCCCCCGGAGTAACGGGCGGATGTGCTGAAGCGTGAGCCAAGTCGACCGCCGAAAAAGGATTGACCGATGTTTCCAAAGAGGGTGTAGGAAGTCCAGTTGGCTGGATGGGAGAAGATCGGCAATTCTGCTCGCTATTCGCACTGGTCGATGAAGGACTCAAACCAAGTCCGATCGGCAAATGATCAGTGGGACCTGGAGGCGCTAGCGCTGAGAGGTGAAGCCCTGCAGCACTTCGCGACGACATAGAATGAAAGTCCAGAAATTTTTGTTGTTCATTTGCAGATGAGTCTAAATGCAATGCATTGAGGTCACTCGACTTGGCGATGGGTAGTTGTGGTCTAGGAGCATCAGCATGAACCGGTGCCTGTGACCATTCGTCAGACGAAAATGAGAGATGCCTGACAGACCCCACTGAGAAGTTTTGCGACGGGATATTCATCGCTGCGGTTACACCCGCGCAGGGACTACAAGTCGAGAAAGATCGTGATGAGCTGAGACGGCAATCGAGGCAACGAAGGTCAATTAGGCGAGAGAAAGAATTCGTATGGCCGGGGCTGAACGACGACTCTTACTGACTTTACTAATCTTATAGGTGCGACAAAAGCGGCACGATTTGGTTTGCGAAAACAAATGAAGTGCACAATCCTCTTCAACTTTAATGTTTTCCTACGATGCAATAGGCTAGATTTATTGTGAAAGTGGCCACTTAGATTCATGCGCAACAGTTGAACAAGACACAGCCCGTCTGATTGAACCCTGAAAGATTCGTGTCGATAGAGGAATTCATGGTTATCAAACATGTCACGTTGCGTGGGGAACAAAAGCAAGGAAATCTATGACATGACGGCATGCATCTCATATAGTCGTACTATCACACATGCTTACACTATGTTTGCGTTTCTCGATCCACCTTGAAATCGACATGCTGGCCCGTCGAAACACCTTCCAACGCATTTTCATCACAAATAATAGAGTGCATAATGTTTCTAATGCCAGTGTTTGAGAGAATCACATTCCTAAAAAGAAACATCATCGATTATTCAACAACCAAACATCCTATACACGCAAATTTACTCTACAGCACATAGATAACTCAAGAACGTCATTCTCGCAAAACAGTATTAGAGCGGCGCACTTTTAGCGGTGACGCGTTAGTCGCAAACGTGAACGAGGACTTGGGATGCAGAGTGCGTGGGACACTGGCAGGACCAGTAATGATGCGCTCACGCTTGGGTGTGGACGGTGTCGTGTATGTTGCCACATCAAGCTGTGACGATGAGGGGCTTGGCTCCAGTTCCATATCGGAGCGAGTGTGTGCGTCCGAGGCGCCTAGGCACGGCCGTTGTGCTGAATTGCTGTCATCGGGAGAAGTTTTTTTCTCATCTGAACCAAAAAACAGCTCGACATCATCGACGGTCTCATCACCAAGTGGGAGAGAGATATCTGCCTCTGGCGCTGATGTTGCCGAATTGACTTCAACCACAGGCAACGATGGACCAAATGAAATGCGTTCACAACTATTCTGCATGGGCGTTAAAGCACGCGAGTCAGACGAGTCTTGTTGTGATAGAAGCTCAATTCCAAGACCCGCAGGCGATGCCTCATTTGCAGCATAGGGCGATGTATGGCGTGCTGTTGCACTGCGGATTGCACTGTTGATGAAGTCAAGAGAGCGCTTGTGTTGTGCCGTGCGACTGCCTCGTGTAGAACTAGTCCCACTTGAATGTGGTGAAAGACGATCAGATGCAGAGACAGGCATTGGACTGCGCATTAAATCGAGCGATTGCAGTCTTTCAACCATATTGTGAGGATCCGAATTATTTCCAAGAGCAAGACCTAGTAAGCCGGTGCCGCCCATCCATGTCCGCCGAGGTGGTGGTGGATCAATTGACACATACTGGATAATGCGCACAGGTAGGTCAACCTCAACCAATGTAGACGTATCAGCTCCTACACCTACACGGAGTGCGTACTGCACACTCACATGACGTCCTGGATCGACCGTGACGAGGTCTGATGGAAGCTGCAATGAATGCGGAAAATGTACAGGTCTTCCAGGCGGTGCACCGCTCCACCAATGGCCCAACTGATTCGCTGCCAACGTCTCGTCCAAGAGGATAGTGCTTGAATGCGACAAAATGTCTTTAGAGCCGGGTATATGATCATGTGCCTTGTACAGAGTCTCCGTGCGCACCAAAGCGATGCGGAGAACATTAAGCAAGTCTGTGCTGCCATTCAGGATACTGACCTCAAAATACACACGTTGGCCGGCAACCCAGGTCTCCCGGTGCAAAGCTGCAGCCAAACGTATGTTCCGCGCCTCTGCCTCTGGTGTGGATGCATGTGAAATGATTGGACGTGGTGCACTTGCCAGTTCTGCAGTGGGATTCAGGTAAGGATGAACTTCCATCTTTTGGAAGCAGAGAGCAACACCGCTGTGCTGTTCGCCGAATGCTTTCACGCGCACTGACGCAATCAGAATGTACCCAACCTCACAACCGTCACTGTGGTAGCCGCCTTTCGCTCCCTTCCCCATGGGAAGGGACATGGAGAATGGAATCACATGAACACCACCCTGACCAAGGTAGTAGCCCTCCGTATCAGGCAGCGATGCAAAACATGGGAGGATGCTCTCTTCGCCACCCTCAGACTGTGAGAGAGCACTTGAGCCGTGCAGCATATAAGGCTCTGTGGGGCCATCCAAGCTGCGATCGCCATCTATAAGGGTCATATGGCGGTAAAAGATGTGGCGTATGTCTTCGCCAGGTAGGCACTCGTATCCAATAAGTCGCACACGTGGTTGTGCCATCAACATAGCACTGGATGGATCCGTGTGATTCGGTACGTTTAAGCGAAGGCATCCATGCAGTGAGCCGCCTTCAACCACAAGATCATTATCCATGAATACTTCGATCCCGACACGCTCATCACGCTCAACAGGATATATGGGCACAGCCGGCTTACTAGGAAGGTGATGAACGACGGGCTGCATAGATGTCGTAGGCACGGCTAGTGTCGCCGGTGACATCGATGCCATTGGAGCCGGTGGTATAAGTGGAAGTGCATGAGTACCTGGATGCGCTGCTGCAGAATCGTCTGTGCTAGGTTGGGAAACTGCGGGCGTCGAAGTGTCGCTAGGAGTGTCTTCACGCCTGGTAGCACTGACTGGCTGCACATCATCGAGATACGACCATGGAACAGTAGGCTTTGCGGGAAGAGGGTGCTTCATCACGTACATTGTTGGTGAGTTGATACTTTTGTTAGCGATGGAACGATTCTCTCTTAGAGGCATGCTGGGCAAATGAGTCGTTGTTGACATAGACGATGACATCGTAGACTGATTGCCAGATTTTCCACCGAGTCTGTCGCGGCTTGGTTTATGGCGTACAAAAGCCCGACGGCGAGATGATTTCGGGGGCAAATTCCGTTGAGGCGGAACTAGTGAGCCTCGAAGTCCTATGGGCACGGCTGACTCCTCCGAAGCACCGAAGTCAATTCCAAGACCGTTCATGTTTGATGACGCCACACGAGTGGAAAAAAGAAGTTCAAACGGACCTGAAGAAAGACAGACTGTTTTATTTGTGCTCGAAAAGGTATAGCCAGATAGCTAGTAGGTGTTGATGTCTAAGAAACTCACTTCTCCAAAACAACACTCGCTTCGTCTAGTCAGGCCACGCGCAATGTCCTGTTGTTTATTTCCTTCATTCCAACATCTACCCATACACACACCTACTTGGCGCAAGACACGCTCCACACGCATGGTTGCATGCACTTTCCTCCACATACAACGTGTGCAAATGAATAGCGAGAGCTTATGGCCTAATGCCACGGCTAGTCTCTTCCCCCGCTCAGCTAACATCACTCCAAGGAATAACAGTGTGACAGATTTCTGTTCCAAGGCTATATCCAACGTTAGCCCACTGGCATTGTTGATCCTCAACAAACAGGTATTACGGCGCCACCGCTGCATGAGAAGCGACACTCTAAGAGGTCTTCCTTCGAAACTTGTCGCCACTGCACAAGTATCTAGTAAGATAGTAATTCATTTATTTTATCTGGGACAACTGCAAACAATAAACTACAGGTTGGGCTTTGCACCGGTAGAGTTGCTCTTCTTGGGAGCAGCAATGTAAGAGCCCTTAGCATCACGCTTGTCGCAGCGAGCGATGCCGTCTTCGTCACGGTAAACACCAAGCTCAATAAGCTTAGCGAACACCTTGGCAAAGTCAGCAAAGAAGAGATCCTTGTCAGCTGCATATTTCTCGACCCATGGACGGAATTTGTCGTCCTGGATCAGTGAGTAGTCTGTCGGAAGCATCATAAGCGGCTCATCATCCTCGTCCATTCCTGGGGCGTAGGCAGCATATTGGAATGGGCCATCCCACTTGCGCGGCTTCCACTTTAGATTTAGGAGCATTTTAAAGTACGTGTTGGCGAAACGCGTAGGATTCACGACCCATGGACCATCGAAGCCGGAGCGATTTCTGTGGCAGCGACCCAGGTTGTGTGCACCAGACAAAGCGACGATCTCCTGGTCATTGAAACCCATTCGGTAGAAAATGTTCCGCAGGTGATCTTGGCCCTGTGCACCATCAGGCAGACGGCCACGCGGTGGCAGGTATTTTGTGTTGACAAAGTCCGTACGGCCAGGCTTCCATTCAACGTCTGGACCACCCATTTCCTTCAAAGCCACAACACCAGCAAGGGTCCATAGGTCCGCATAAGTGATCCAAGGATGTTTTTCTTTGATCGGCTCAAGGAACGCGCGAGCATTTTCAAGACCGGCATTCGCGGGGTCACCACCCTCTTCTTCGTAACGCATACCAGCTCCGTTCGAGCCACCCGTCTCGTCTTCCTTGCTGTACGTGCCACTGGCGTGCCAAGCAAGACGCACAAGAACCGGTCCAATGGATCCATCGTCGTATCCTTTGCGCTTCAAAATCGAAGCAATGTCTTTGCGCACGGCATCAAAGTCCCCCATCAACGGCATGGTGGATACAAGCTACAACGGCAAGCGGGGCAGCTCACCCGCTCTAAACTGCCACGTACTCCAATACGCTATACCGGCACCTCCTAGCCTATGAGAACTCATGAATTTATGTGCGGCACCGGCTTCGTGAAACGTCTCGGCCGCGCCCTTATCATGTAAGCAATTCGTCATTCATCTGCCCAAACGCGCATGATTTTACCACCCCGCCCTGATTGATCATGCTATCGGCGCGATACCTGCTATGCTGGCAAAAACCCACGTGCCACACCGCGCTCGGGCCCTAAGCGCGCCAGTCAGCTGGAAGAGCGGCCCCAACGTACCAATACATGGCATCTTTTTCTGCACTCCGTCGACTCGGGCAAGCAGCCTCCATTCTGACTCAGTCCCGAACAATCATGACGACTGCACAAGACATCCAGACCCGTGTGATTGGTGCTCCCAACACGCTGGACTACCGTGTGTACCTTGAGTCGAAGTCGACTGGCCAGCCCCTGTCGCCATTCCACGATGTTCCCTTGTACGCTGACGAGGCGAACGGAATCTTGAACTTCATTGTGGAAATCCCTCGCTGGACAAACGCTAAGGTCGAGATCAGCAAGGAGGACTCGTTCAACCCGTTCAAGCAGGACACAAAGAAGGGCAAGTTGCGTTACGTTCGTAACTCGTTCCCTCACAAGGGCTACATCTGGAACTACGGTGCTTTCCCTCAGACCTGGGAGGACCCGTCGTTCTCGCACCCTGACACCAAAGCGAACGGCGACAATGACCCTCTGGATGTGGTCGAAATTGGCGAGCAGGTTGGCTATACTGGCCAGATCAAGCAAGTCAAGATTCTGGGCGTGATGGCTCTGCTTGACGAGGGTGAAACGGACTGGAAGGTGATTGTAATCGATGTCAACGACCCAATCGCCTCGAAGCTCAACGACATCGAAGATGTTGAGAAGCACTTGCCTGGGCTCATTCGTGCTACAAACGAGTGGTTCCGCATCTACAAGATTCCTGATGGCAAGCCGGAGAACCAGTTTGCTTTCTCGGGCGAGGCCAAGAACCGCAGCTACGCCACCGAGGTCGTGCACGAATGCCACGAAGCCTGGCGCCGTCTCATCACGGGTCAGGCTAACGCTGGCGAAATCAAGCTTGAAAACTCGACTGTGCAAGGCAGCAAGTCGCTTGTGGCTCCTAAGGATGCTGTTGTCACGTCGATCCCCGCCGCCTCGCCGCAGCCTCCGGCCCCGATCGACCCAAGCATTGACAAGTGGTTCTTCATCAGCTCCTCGGCAAACTAATCATCAGTCATATAGAGGAAGTAGTTTATTTGCGAGAACCCGTACTCCTATCTAACACATAGACAGGCGGCCGCGCGCACTTGTGCAATCAGAGGGGACTTCATCCTATCGTTGCCTACGTTCTTCACGTTCGAACATGTTCGTTTACACGCGGTACAAAGCACGCCGGGCGACGCGAGCGACAATTTCAGGCGTGGGGAACGAGAGTTTCTCGAGGTTCTCGGCATATGGAGTAGGGATATCAGCACCTGTGACACGCTCAACGGGCGCATCCAAGTAATCAAAGGCCTCTGACTCCATGATCTGTGCACAGATTTCGCTTCCAAGACCGAACGCAGGGAAGCCACCTTCGACGGTCACAAGACGGTTCGTCTTTTTCACACTCTCAATCACCGATTCAATGTCAAGTGGACGAATTGAACGGAGATTGATCACTTCGGCCTCAATGCCCTCCTTGGCCAGCATGTCGGCAGCCCGCAAGCCGTGGTCCACACCAATGCTGTGTGACACAATTGTGACATCCTTACCGGAGCGCTCAATTTTTGCCTTGCCGATTGGAATGACAAAGTCTTCTGAGAGAGCCTCTTGCGACACAGGGAACGAATGACCATACAGAATCTCATTTTCCAATACAACGACCGGATTCGGATCCCGGATCGCAGCTTTCAACAGACCGCGCGCATCCTCGGAGCTGTAGGGACTCACAACCTTGAGCCCGGGCACCTGGCCATACCAAGCTGTGTAGTCCTGCGAGTGCTGTGCAGCAACGCCAGCAGCTGCACCGTTCGGACCACGGAACACCACAGGAGCCGCTACCAAGCCAGCAGACATGTAATGCGTCTTACCGGCCGAGTTGATGATCTGATCAATTGCCTGCATGGCGAAGTTGAATGTCATAAATTCACAGATCGGGCGCAGACCAGCGAACGCCGCACCCACGGCAAGACCCGCAAATCCCTGTTCTGTAATAGGTGTGTCGATCACACGGTCCTCACCAAACTTATCAAGCAATCCCTTCGTCACTTTGTATGCACCATTATAGCGAGCAACTTCCTCGCCCATCAAAAAGACCTTCGGATCACGGTGCATCTCCTCTTCCATAGCCGAGTTTAGCGCATCACGCACAGCCATTTCCTGTGCACCTGAATCTGACGCATACATGCGCGACGGCAGGCGGATAGCTGGCATACGCACTGGCGAGCTTACCACAATGCGCGGCACTGTAGCCGAGCGAAGAACATTTGGTCGTGCACAGCGTGCTCTCAACGACGCAGCAAGCATGTTGCTAATGTGCCTTGTGTAACAGGGAAAGTAAATGTCGGGTGCGTGTCCCGAAAAGCCTGAGATGCCTGGTGGCGAAGATCGGGACCCCCGATTGTTCCCAACCGTGTGCGGTTGATGATGGGCCATCGTACTAACACGACCTGCTAGGCCTTTCGTGTGTTTTGTCATCCATGCGTCATTAGAAATTCACCACCAACGGCCCTGCGACGACGAGGCATCGTAAGATTTGCGCTGCAACCTCACCGAAGTAACGGAGAAACGATCCACAGAAGTATGTATGCATGCTTCCACCCAGCAGGTGTGAAGGACAGACTGGGGCAGAGTGTGTGTGAGGGAGAAAGAGAAAAATGGAGCAGAAAGCTTAGGACAAATTGCTAACATGCATCAATCAGTGGAAGAGCTATCGTCTGGTTCTTCCGACTACGCTGCAAGCACATGGATTGCATGGTTCTTGTCGACTAAGGGGAATGAATACTTCTGTGAAATTGACGAAGACTATATTTTGGACCGATTCAACTTGACAGGATTGAATACTGAAGTGCAGCACTACACTTATGCGCTCGATCTCATCACTGATGCTCTTGGTACGTGGCACGCACAAATGCTTCGTTCTAATAGTATAGATGAACACATAAGTGATTTACATCGCGAACAAATTGAGACGCAAGCTAGAGTTCTTTATGGATTGATTCATGCTCGTTTCATCGTCACAACTCGTGGGCTAGCTAAGATGGTACGTTCCGACAACGTGTGAAGTACATGTGCAAGGCCTTACACGCGCAGCTTGAGAAGTTCAAACGTGCAGATTTTGGACGCTGCCCTCGTGTCCTATGCTACCAGCAGCCGCTACTTCCTTTGGGTCCATCGGACTTTCCGTTCCAAAGCCCCGTGCGCCTGTACTGTCCACGATGCGAAGACTTGTATCGTCCGAAGAGTTCGCGGCATGGCGCAATTGATGGTGCCTTTTTCGGCTCGTCTTTCCCACATATGTTGCTCATGGTATACCCCCACATGATTCCGACTAAAGTCACTGTCGTCCCGCCGCCCATCCCATTCGCGCAGAAACAGTATGGAGGAGTGTCGGCAGATGTACTGCACCAACGAGCAGTGGCACTGGAGCGAAGAACGGGTAATGCAACGTCCGCCGGCGAAGAAACAGATACAAGTGTCATGGCCAATGACGCGTCCTCAGAGATGCGCGCTCCAACCGATGTGGTGTTTGAGCGTGTCGTACCGCGTATTTTCGGGTATCCAGTGCATGAAACAAGCCAGCTCATGACATGGCAAGACCGGCAGCAGAAAAAGCAAGCTGCTCTCATTGCCGATTTTCGTCAGCAAAAGTCTGCATCGGCTCCGTCAAGCAGCAAGGACCAACAGGCTTGATCGAGCCTCAGTTCGCTATGTAATTCTACAGCACACGCACACTATGGCAGGATTCGGAATGATTTTCGCATCGTCACAAAAGAAGCATTTTCATAAGTAGGTGAATGAACAATCTAACGGGAAGAAGTTACAGAACCAAATTAATCGCTGCTGGGTATGAACATACATCACCTGGTTTATGTAGGCACTACGACAGGCTTGACTGCAAATTTCAGCTTCGGAGCTTCAAGGCCCATCTGGCGCATTTTTGCGACCTCTTCTTCACGCTGCTTATGGATGTTGAGTAGTACATCTCGATATGTAAGGTTTGTCGAAATATGGTTGGCAGTCTCAAATATGAGCTTGCCCCAAGCCGGGTGAAAGCGGTTCGCCTCCCGTACGACATCAAACGCTTCTGCCCGTACTTCTCCCTCTTTTGCTTCGAGCATGGTCGCTGCATCATCTCCGAGCGAGCCACGGTCTAGCAAGGATTGGAGCGCTTGTTTATCCAGACGCAACGAGCTCATGCTTCGGAGAACAGCCACAGCCCGTGCGAGAAGAGCTGCTTGGAGAGTCTGCCGCGGTACGATCCACTCATCGGAGTCCGCTGGCTCATTAGGATAATTGCCTTGAATTTCACTCAATGCTTTGAAGATTGCACGATCAGGCTGGATTTCAGCCTCTTGCGATGACACAGCCTGGTATCTTTGCATCACCCTGAGCGCCCGTCTCCGGTACACCTTGGAAAATAGTGAAAGCGACACAAACAGCGTCACAATGTACGCAATAGGAACAAAGATAGAAAGCGCCATGTTGATGCCTTGCTGTGCAGCAACAGCCAGTGAGAGAGTTGTGACAACAGTAGGTTAGGCCTTTTGAAAAGTTGGTAGTCGTGTACAGTCAATGCGCCCAATTGACCAAACGCCAAGACGACCGATTTCGTCAACAAAACTTCATGCGACCAAATGCCCCCCTCCCCTTCTCTTAGCCCTGTGCCTCCTCGAACGCATTTCTCGCACTGTTTCATCCATCTACCTACTAGGCCAGGCATATCTCCGTCCCTCTGACAAGCCTCTTGGATGCATGTCGCGACGCATGGAGGTGTGCATTACACAACTGATCCAGCAAGCAGCCTACATTGCCGACGTCGGGCCTTATTACATCAGCTGCTTCAACCCACGCCGTGCCTTCGTCACATCCAGCCCGACATAGCTGATTCTCCTCGAGTGCCTAGGAGTTGTCGAGTCTCACTGTACATTTCATCACTTAAGTATATACTAGCGCAAAGCTTTCATTCTGAGTCAGAATGAAAGGCCTCAAAAAGGCTATGGTACGTTGCTTTGGCATGCGCGCTCACGCTCATAGACGCTTTCACGAACTCGTCAATCGGATACCCAACAACGAAACAATAGCAGCAACCAAACTAGCAGCGGCAGCGGCAGCGGCAACAGCAACAGCAACAACAACAACAACGCTAATATTTCAGTCGGCATGCCCGCCAATAACACTCACAATAAAATTAGCAGCGGTGCAGCGTATTCAGCGCCTGCACCGCCATCAAAAGACCATTCTTCGCGCAGCTTTTTTACTTCCCATTCCCAGGGTCAAAGCACGCCTAACTGTATGTCACTTGCTCTGAGGCAGCTAACTCAATGTTGCAGTATCTTCGCAAGGTGGTACTATTCCCAGGACTTCCTCCAAAACATCTGCGATGTCTACACCACCTACATCGTCCTTCTCGGTTTCATCAACACCTATGCCGTACATACCAACGGCGCCTACGTCGACCCATGCGCCAGCTTCAGCTCCATTAAGAGCTCAACAAACAAGCACTCATCAGCTGAAACCGCAGTCGTCGTTGACGGTGCAGCCACAGTCACAACTAGCGGCAACACCGCCGCTAACACAAGCACAGCCTCAGGCCCAATCTCACGCTTCTCAAGTTCAACTACAGCAGCAGCTCCAGCACCAACTTCATCAGCCACCGCCCGTACCACCACCACGTGCACCCACACATGTCGCCACACCTGTACCGTCTGTTACGCCTAAGCCTTCGATCCAAGATCTTTCAGGTGCATCTACTTCGCCGGCAGCTGTGCCAGCAGCGGCACTTCCATCATCTGCACAGAAGATGAGCTACATGGGTGGGTCAGCAAGTACAACACCGTCAATGGTTTTGGCACATACACGGCAGCCTGTTGCCCCAACTGTGGCGCCGAGAGATACAATTCCCGCCCCTCGGTCACCACCGCGCAAGCAGCGGAGCAGTCGAATCCAGCCGAGTCAGTATGTGCAGCTAGAACATTTGCCGTCATTTTCCGAGGTTGTCCCCTCGGAACGATCACAACTCTTTGTAAAGAAACTGCAGCAGAGCAGTGTGGTGTTTGACTTCACGGATGCGAGTGCAGATCTTATGGGAAAGCAGGTCAAGGCACAGGCTTTGCAGGACATGCTTGAATACATTACGACTCAGCGAGGTGTGATCACGGAAGCTGTCTATCCTGAGATGGTCAATATGTTTGCATCCAATTTGTTTCGGACGATTCCTCCCCCATCAAGTTCCTTGGGCGATGCCTTTGATCCGGAAGAAGACGAACCTGTCCTCGAATTGTCGTGGCCCCATCTCCAGCTTGTGTACGAACTGTTTCTTCGCTTTGTGGAGAGCACTGAACTGAACACGAGTATTGCGAAAAAATACATTGATCATTCGTTTGTGGTACAGCTCTTGGATCTTTTTGACAGTGAGGACCCGCGTGAACGAGACTTTCTCAAGACGACGCTTCACCGGATCTATGGCAAGTTATTAAATTTGCGTGCTTTTATCCGGCGCTCGATCAACAATGTGTTTTTCCAATTCATCTACGAGACCGAGAGACACAATGGTATTGCAGAGCTCTTAGAGATCCTTGGTTCGATCATAAATGGGTTTGCATTACCATTGAAGGAGGAACACAAAGTGTTCTTGTCTCGTGTGCTGTTGCCACTTCACAAAGTCAAGTGTCTCGCTATGTATCACCCTCAACTTGCGTACTGTGTCGTGCAATTTATTGAGAAGGATAGCACGCTCACAGAAGAGGTCGTTATGGGCCTGCTTCGATTCTGGCCCAAGACTAATTCGCAAAAGGAAGTCATGTTCCTGAACGAGGTAGAGGAAGTTTTGGATGTCATTGAGCCTGGCGACTTCGTGAAGATCCAAGTGCCTTTATTCCAACAGCTTGCCCGCTGTATTGAAAGCCAGCATTTCCAGGTCGCCGAAAGAGCATTATACTTCTGGAATAACGAGTATGTTGTGAATTTGATGGGCGACAATGTTCAAGTGATTCTGCCTATTGTATTCAACAGTCTGTATGAAAATTCTAAGAACCATTGGAACCCTACAATTCATACGCTGGTATACAATGCACTCAAGCTATTCATGGAAATCAACCCAGCCTTCTTCGACCTTGTGTCTAACGAGCACCAGCACAACCTCTTGCTTGCTGATCAGCTTCAGCAAGAAAGGAGACAAGCGTGGAAACGTATCCAGACCGACGCACTTCGTAACTCCATAAAACACGGCTTAAAAGCGCCTGAATCCGTGTTGATGACGCAGCTGGAGTCGACGGCTCCTGCGTCCTTGCCACGCTCGCTCCTACTCCAAGACAATGGCTCGTTTTCTGACATGATTCCGCTCTCGAACTCGCTTTCTGGCCTAGCACCTCCAGCGCTGAGTCTAGCCTCGACATCCGGCGTGGTGCATGGACTCTCCACTCATTCTGATGCCCCTCGCGCCCGAACACCGCCCAATCGCGATACTATGTTCACCAACAATCAAGACTATTCGCCTATCAGCGCAAATGGCTCTTCCACCCGCGAATATGAAGATGCAGAGCAAAACGTCTTGCATGATTTAGCCGATCATATCGTGCCGTCCTATCTAGGCTAAACGTTCAAATGTGTGTATGTGTTTCATAGAATGACATTAATGGTGCAGGTTTGGTCCTTTGGCCCCTGTCCACAGGACACGAACTTCGATATGACAAGCCGGGGCTATGATAAATTACATCGGGATAGGGGGGAAAAATCACTGCCCTAAGCGACGCCGATAGACCCGTTCACGCGGTATTGGCATTCTCCAGCGACTTGACAAGGTCTTGAAGATGTGTCTGTGCCTCATTCGCCTCTTTTTCATAAAACTGGCATAAGTGAAGTTTGTATACGCACAGTGACCTTCTTTTCAAGCATTTTGTTTTCTTCCAATGCATCATCGCGTCTTTTTTGAGCCTCATTCATAATATCCTGGTAACTTTGTTCCATAAACCTGCATATTAGTACGAAAAAAATTCCACACCATACAGGCGAAATGTCATACATTTTCCCGATAGCTTTGTAGAGCCGAGTCTCTGGACCTAATTTTTGCAATTGTTCCATGGTCAATTCTTGCACTCTGGCCTCTCGCGATCGTCCCTTCATCTGTGCCTGCACAGTGCTAAGCTCACGCTGCGATGAGACCATGCGCGTCTGAATAGAATTCAACAACTAGTTTGTAAGAGGTAAGAGCCAGTTTATGCGCGTACCACCGGTAGAGATTCATCACTTGTCGCGCTCATCCTTGAATCGAGTCAACACACGCGACGAACTTGTCTCCCAAGTATCACGCTTACTTGTCACTTTCGGTAGACTCACTAGCACTATTTGATGGAGATTGCGGATGCAAGTGTGTACCAGAGTGCCTCGACCTCACATCCCAGGCCGTGCATCGGGCACGCACGTGATGTAGACACGAGCGCTTGGCAATCAGGGACGAAATGCCGCTCCAAACGGCGACAACAATAGTTGTTCGATAAGGTCGGCCATATCCAACACCATCCACAGCATACGCGCCAGCTTGCCATGTCCAAGCGCGCAGGATCACATGTTGTTTTCGGTAAGTAATAATTAAGTACATCTATCTTATGAATTTTAGTCGGAAACATCCCGTATGACATATCAGAGCAGCAGCTCGTGAAAGTGTTTTCAGAAGTAGGGCGTGTGGTTGATTTTCGACTCGTCAGTGACCGCGAACAAGGCAAGTTTAAGGGTTATGGATTTTGCGAGTTTGAAGGTACGTGATTCAACCACTTGTGCCGCTAGTCTAACACAAAAGATGCCGAGACAGCAGCATCAGCAGTGCGAAACTTGAACGACGTGGAAGTCGGCGGACGACCGCTTCGTCTTGATTATGCAGACGCAGACCCTATGATTGACAACAGTGATCGCCGTGGGGATATGCGCGGACGAGGGGCTCATAACAATGCGATGCCACTTTTGCCGGAGGGTGTTCCCATTGCGCCTGGCGTTTCTGCCACAGACGTAATCACACAGACCATTGCGTCTCTACCACCAAATCAACTCATGGATATTCTAACACAAATGAAATCACTCACAACACATGCACCAGAGCAAGCGCGGCACCTTTTGATTTCCCATCCCCAACTTGCCTATGCTATATTTCACGCTATGCTCATGATGAATGTGGTTGACCCTGCTGTGGTGCAACGTGTCGTGAACGAGACAGGTCCCGCAAGTGGTTTCCCAGCAGTTCCTCCAGGTTCTGTTATGGGCCCTGCTCTAGGGGCACCTCCGTTGCATCCCATACACCCTGATCCCATTGCTGCACGATCGCCACAACCACCGCTCATGCCAGCGCCGGGGCCCTCACCGATACCGACCACTGCGCCTGCCCCTGTTGCGGCGCCGGCACCCATGTTGCACGCGCCTCAGTTAGACGAGCAACAGCGCCAGCTCTTGCATCAAGTTCTTCAGCTTACGCCGGAGCAAATCCAGGCACTACCACCGGAACAACGAGCGGGAATCCTGCAGCTTAAAGCACAGTTCGGGCATTAAAGCCTCAACTCCCAATGCATGATGTCGCCATGAACAGACCTTACAATGTCGCTTTTTCAGACGTATGAAGTGGCGTGCCTAACGCTAAAGCAGCAGAGCGGAAATCCAGGGAAAACAACGAGGCTGATCGTGGGGCCGATACGACCTCTTGCACCTGGGCATGCACTGCCTGCCACACATCATCCAGAGTGCCACTCGCATCGAGTCGCTCCCAACGCGCGCCGCTTCGGAGCATGAGTTGTTCGACATTTTCGAATGCATGACGCACAAGACGCTGGAAAGCGCGCCTTTCATACCTTTCTTCGCCATAAGCCGCGCGCTTCGTAGCCGTGGACTCATCGAGATCCAGGAATAGTGTCAAGTCTGGCACAGGCAGACCGACGTCTGGTGCTGTACACCAGGCCAGATCAAGCCCTTTTGCATGTGTATAGGCCATGCCAGAGAAAATGTATCGGTCACAAATGACATGCTGACCATCTCTAAGACTCTGAACGATGGATGAGAGCAATTCCCAGCGGTTTGCCGAGAATAGCAGATGTACAGTTTGGTCACACGCGTCAGTTTGGTTCTTGAGGTACGAGTGAATCATGGATCCGATGGGGGTAGTGCGCTCCGGAAACTTGACAAGCCTTGCACGCGGACCGAGCGTCTGGACCAGTCTATCAACCTGTGTGGACTTACCCGAGCGATCGAGACCCTCAACCACGATGAAGACACCCCGCTCGCCATTCGTTGGATTTGATATAAGCATACGGTTACCAAGAAGCGCAGGCGTTGATGATGTTTGCTCAAGCCATAAGCGCACCCCGTCCAAAAGGACCTGCAGTGCGTCACCTTTAAGATTGTGGTCTCCCTGTTCGATCAGATTGACATGAACAGAGCCAGCAGGACGACCTGGTTGTGCCGTGAAAATGTTGGCCATCTCGCCAGCATCGATGACAGGGACCACATTGTCTAGAGTTCCGTGTGCAATATAACATTGAATGTGATTTGGAAGATTGGCGTAGTGGGCGTGGGCAGGAAAAGAGCACTGAGATTCGTGGTCCTCTGGGTACAATTTGAATTCAACCTTTTGCCCACGAACTGTGAGAGACAAAGAGCTGTAACCCTGTTTATCAAAATCGGGCTGGAATTTTGCATCCAAACGCCGTATGCGCGACATGAATACACGACCACTTACAAAGATCATACGCGATGGAGGCCGATGCTGACGCATGGGCCATGGTGTGCAGTACCGGGAGATGTATGTTGCTTGAACCGCGCATCCTTTAGAATGGCCAATCATGAGATCAACAACATATCCGAAGCGTTGATGCATGTAATTTACCACATGAAATAGCTCGTCTGCAGCGTCGTCGTAATGGCCAGCATGCCACGTCCCAGGCGTGTTGCCCTCCCCCGACATATCCCAACGAAGCGAGTCCATGTCTAACAAAGAAGCGAGTGGCTTGAAAAAAATCCCATTCTTATGCGACAAAAGACCATGCGTGAAAACGGCGAGACGACGTCCGCGGCATGTTCGATCTGTTGGGAAACCAGTACTTCCTACAGCAGGGGCAAGTCGAAGAATGGCATGGAAACCGTGACCTCTCTCAGCATCTGCTTGCGAGCCACCTGGAAACGGAATCACAAAAGAATACTCGGACATGCTGAAGTAGACTCGAGAGACGTAGCAGCGGTGTGCGCCATGAACAAGAACGCGGTCGAGAAATGAGTGCAATGCGTTTGGAGACTCCCATTGAGTTTGACCAATCACACGTAATCTTACGCGACATGATGACGGGCAGGGGTAAACGACCAATCATTGCGCGTAAAAGTAAAAACGCGAGGCTGATGTGGTGAGGCGACATAGAGAAAAAGTTTGAGCAGTGGAGATGAAAGTGCTGATGAGACTTGGACACACACGCAGGTGTGGCGAACAGACTCGTGTGTCGGCTGTTTTGTCACGGCGTGTGGATCCAATTTGAGATCAAGGAAAGAAAAAGCTTCCTAGGGTATAGTTGACGACAGACAGATACGACCTCCCGTGCCGCGAAAATGGGACGAAAGGCTGAAGTTCAGCGTGTAGCACTTGAGCGCCTTATGGGTCCTGAGAGTACGTTTTGATGACGAAGTGCGAGTGAGTGGCTAACGGTTCCGCAGTGATGGGCACGGCAGAAAAAGACGTGCATTTCACGGATCCTAAAGTGTGTCGAAACTTTTTGTGTGGAACCTGTCCACATGATCTGTTCAGTAATACGGTACGTTTTTTATCGACGAATATGCTAAGGTTTGCTAACGCGGCGCGAAGAAAATGGACTTGGGGCCTTGTCCCAAATCACACTTACCACGCTATAAAGAAATGTACGATGCAGCCGTAGAGCGTGGCGAAACATTTCCTCAGATTGTCGCAGACTTCCAGCGAAATATACACATGTTTGTGGGCGATATTGACCGCAAAATCGGCTCTAATAAACGAAGGCTCGAGCAGACACCTGAGGAAATGGAACGCTTTAATGCAATGATGCGGGATATCAACGAAGTGCAAGAGGCTATCACGGCAGCAACCAATGAAATGGAGTCGCTTGGTGAGCAGGGTCGCGTAGAAGAGTCGCTCAAGGAACTCGAAAAAGTAGAGGCACTGAAGGCAGAGCGCGCAGACAAAGAGAAGGAGCTCCAGACGCTGCAAGAGAACAGTGGTGCTAGTGGTCATCAAAAGCTGCGAGTATGCGATATCTGCGGTGCATACCTAAGTATTTTGGACTCAGACCGCCGACTTGCCGATCATTTTAGCGGGAAAATGCACGTCGGATACCAGCGCCTGCGGGATTTGCTGGTCGATATTCAGAGACAGCAGCGTTCCCCTGGAGTTCCAGACGGTAGTAGCAACGCCGCACGCGATCGACGGCGGAGCAGGTCTCCTCCCACAGGCCGATTATCATAGATATGTGACTGCGAGATGTCGTGCCCAAGCTACTGCTTCTCTTGCAGCCACCGAGTGGAGGTAACATCGTTTTCGGGTGCGGTTTGTCTTCCCCACACCGGCACAAATGAGTGAGCCGCGCACGAGCCGCACGACCTCGGCATACCTTCGGAATGTGGTGCAGCAAATGCGCTCACGGTGGAACAGGCGTGTTTTAGGAGAAGTGAGTGAGCGCATCTGGATACCAGTCGAACACGATCGGTTTCCTAAGGTGGGTGACGACAACGACCACTTAGCCCTGCTCTTTCACGATGAGACCAACCCCGAGTATCCCGAATGTGTGCGAGCCGCTCTCCGTTATATGGAAGCATTCTACAATACTCCATCATCCTCAGGTGACATGGAAGATGTACGTCGTGGATTTTGGGCACTCGCACGGCTTGTAGATAGCGTGCGCTGTGGTGGATACAACGACGAGACCAATGTTGATAAGACCAGAGATACAACAAGCGCAGAAACAGGGCGGGAAACAGTAACGTCAGTGAATGAAGTACCGGCTAAAACAAATCTGGAAACTCGACAACAGCAACCAAAACGTATTCGGTCATTCGGGATGCACGACGTGTTCGCTGCGATTGAGAAAAACGATATCGACAAGATCATGGCGATCCGTGATACACAATTCGATCTATTGCTTGGATCAAGCGGTGCAGAAGACTTGCGGGCACACCCACACACACCACTCGGATACGCTATAAGTTTGGGTGAAAAACATCAGCGGGTGTGTGTGTTCCTCGTTGGTGCATTCTCACGATACGTCAACCATATGCCTGTGGAACGGCCTCTTGATGAGGAAGAGCTCAATACGTTGCGGAAAGTACGAGCGAATCTCAAGCTAGCCATGGATCACAGCCTTTACACAGGCGAGACTACTCTTGTCGCGAGCTACCTGCAAGTGCTAGTGATGTCAGAAGGACTCACATGGCTTGAGCATGCAGTCAAAAACGTCCGATGTGAACTGGACGCGTGGCTATCGGCTAAGCTTCACGCAGACGGCGTTGTGCCTCAACCTCTCGTTGTGGCACATGATGCCATAGAGTCATTCCTCACATCGCACATGCGAGTGCGGCGGCAAGAAGAGCGTGTGGTCGTGGCAGCAGTTGATGATTATGTGGCGAACGCGGCGAGTGATCTTGTGCTCTTGGCATTGTGGTCCTTGCTTCCCGGGCACGATCAGCTGCCATTGCACGCTTTTGCACGAGATGAGCGGTGCACTGTGCTTTTCTGTGAGCAAGTAAAAGAGCATTCGGTGCCCGCCCAGAAAGCAAGCCGCATTGCCGAGCGCATTGTTGACGCATGGCACGACGGACTGCACACGCAGTCAGCAGCTGAGCGCTGGGTTATCCTAGAAAGGATCTTTCGAGCATGAGAAAAAAAATAGTACGTAAGAAATAGACAGTGCGTTGACATGGGCTTATATACATTGAAAGTATCGGTATGCAGAATGCAAGAGCTGTTGTCGGTACTGAAGGAACTCGGTTTTTGACTTGTCAGTCACCTGCTCACGAACAGCGGGGTCAATCGACTTGAGCCGTGCAGAAAATGTGGCTGAGACAGGTCTGTGGTCAGACACTGTCGCATCCCAGCGCTTGTACGATGTGCACTGGACGATGTTCGGTGGGTTCGAACGAAACAGAATCCGGTCGCAGTAGGCAGGGACGCGAGCTTTTTCAGACGAGTCGTAGTCATTCGTCAATCGATTGAACTTGTACGTAGGCGCAAAGCATATCGGGGCCTCGTGGAAGTCACGCAGGCGAGACATGGGATTCATGCGAATCTCAAGAAGAAGCTGATCTGCAGCAATCAAATCATTGAATCGTTTTTGTTCAATGAGCGAGAGAGCAGCATCGCGACTCAAGTCTAGACGGTAGTTCAGGTCACCGGCGAGCAGGCAGATCTCATGGTCCATTACCATCGAACCATCACCCCCCGAGACAAAAGCCGGGTCATACTGCGCGGGTGGCGCTGGGCATGGTGACTGTAGGATTCCAGCCAAGTCCATGTTGCGCTGACGCACGTTACGCTGTCCAGCAGCCAAATGGCAGTTAATGAAGCAAAGACTCGAGTCGTCGATGACAAATCGCGAGATTAATGCGCCCTTATTCCCATAGCGTCCACCTAGACCCGTCTTGACCGTGTAGCTACACGCAAGGCGGATCCTCGGCAACAAGTCTGCGCGTACAATGATGCACGTAAACAAGCCCAGCAAATTCTCCGTCAACAACAGACTAAATGGCGACTCGGGCGGCATCACAAGGCGCACATAACCAACAAGCTTGTCGAGCCAGGCTCGGTAACGGCTCGGTAACCGCTCACGCTCATCGATGCCCACATCTTTGTTACTGCCACTCGCGCCCGTGTTGTTTCCGCTACTGCTACCGCTGCGGCGCGACTTGTTGCTGCCCAGGAGCAGATGCTTGGCAGTAAGGCGCTTGTCTTCCAAGTCAATGAGTTCTTGCAGCGCAAACACGATTACATCTGGTGGCATCTGAGTAGTTGAGCCATCAGGCAACATAGTTGACGCGTAAGACGAGCGGAGAATGCGCTGAAATAGGTCCATGTTGTCGACCATGCCAAACAGATCATCAGGCGAGGCAGCACCGAGGTTGAAGGTGGTTGTGAGGATCCTGATGTTGGTGTATGACGCAAATTGATCAGCTTTCGTACATACATCGGCGTCGATCCATTCCCTTGAGAGTGTCGCATCCCAGAACGTCGCATAGTTGTCACCACTCAGACTGCATACCATCAACTCAGGCGCATCGGTCTGCAAGCCATACGGATTGAAAAGGAGGGAAAACACCGCATCACGATGGCCATGCCAGAGTTTGACCATCCGAGCCTGACCTGTATTGTGGATGTGCACAATGATGCGACCACTGGATAAACCTGACCATATGCAGTTCAGCACACCGACCATTGACACAACAGGTTCTGTCGACACAAGCATCTGATCCACTCGCTGCCCCTGCTCGTTCCAAATGCTAACGTGACCAGAATCATGGCCGAAGTAGACGAGCCCCGGCATCGTTGGCAACATGGCTGAGCAGGTGACAGCACCTAAACGATTTGGCCCATACATAGGCCAATGCCCAGGCCTCGACATAACATTAAACGAGCGCGTGTCGGAAATGGGGCTGTAGCATCGGACGTGCAGCTCCTTGTGCGAAGAAGTTTTCGGAGCAGTTTTCGATGACGTCACAACCGTGCTGCAAAGCCAGAGCAAGTTGCCCTCCACAGACAGATACGAGTGCTTCGGGATCGTGATGCGTATAGTCTCGGGCATAGTGGACAACAGGTGCAGCGGAGACGAGCGCGGAAGCCATGTCGAGATCTTGCCGCTTTCATCCACACACACCATCGCCTTGCCTATGCGTGCGATGTGACAGATTGGTGATTTGTGTACGTTCAAACGGACTGCGGTGATTCTGCCGGTCTGGGTGTCAAGTTCGCCAATGTGGCCGGCTGGTGTACCATACCAAACGACACGGCCGTCAACGGCCAGCTCATTTCCCAGCTGTACAGGCGGGCAGAATGCAAGCGTTGTTGCTCGCAGATCGCGAGATGTCGGCGACATGTTGGACGGGCTGCCCAACAGGGCGTAGTGCTCAGCGGACTGTGACACAATGACCTCAGTGCTTGTGTCAGGCACCTCTTTGCAGAAAAATGCGCCGCGACGCACAACAAGAACACGAAGCTTGTCCTGCATCGCGACGACGAGTGTTTCGCGGAAGAGAGCACCGGCCGTGATGGGCAGGCGAAACGGCACGCTACGTGGCGGATCCAACGTGGGCGCAGCACGATTCACATGTGATACATCTGGCAGGTCTGGCGATTCAAGCTGAGTCTCTTCGGCGCCGTCCGCTTCCATGTTGCCATCGTCATCAACATCGTCATCAGCTTCATCATCGCTGCTTTCGATCGCCGGATTCGAGAGAAACTCAGACACATTCGCCGACGTGTTGGCGCGGTTCATCACAGATGCCGAGAGCGATTCACTCATTGGCGTATTTGGCATTCCAGCACTATGCAGTCGTGAATGCAGCTCCTGCACTTGGCTTGCGCAGGTTGCTGGCGACATGGCTGTAGAGTGACTATTCCCTGCCACAGATCGCATGGCGGCATCATTGGGTGATAGCATAGGACGCAGTGCATCTCTTGGTGAGTAATAATTGTGGTTTTTGATACCAGAGGTTCCTAAGCGTGGTGACGTCGATGGCGCGTATTGGAAAGGCGATAAAGATGAAAGATCAATGTAGTTGGGTATATGGGGAGGCGACATATTGATGCTTGGATTCCCGACAGATGACTGGGTAGCTGTCGTAGGCAATTTTGGAAACCCGTTCGCGCTCGATGCGCTGACTGGTGATGAGGGTGTGTGCCACGAGTTGGCATTCGGGATCGGCAATACAGCTGGATTCGTACTTGGCCGCTTACCAGCGCCCGAGCTTGCTGGCCATGAAGAGGCCCCTGGTTGGTTTGACGATGACGACGTTGAGGAAGGGTTTGTGACAGGTGATGTTGTAGGTGCTTGCGTCGGAAGCTGTGAAGGAGCGGCTGATTGAGATTTCGACGGTAGTTGTGGCAGTTGATTCGACGATTGTGGTAGCGCCTGTGGCGAATAAAAAGGCTGCGCTGGCTGCGATGTTCTTGGGGGCGGTATTGCGTTGGTCGGCTGTGCCGCTTGTGTCGACGTGGCTCTATGGGCGAATGGCGGTGTTTGTTGAGCCGTTGGCTTGAAAGAGGACGATTCTCGCATGTATGCCATATTAGCCGACGGGATAGCATCGGCTTGCTTCGAAAACGAAGCAAGTGGATCAGCTGGCGACACAATGGGCGCCGGCAACAGGTCCGTCGAAACACTCCGAATGGGATCTGCTATAGTGTCCTGTGGCGTTGACGATGGAATTGGTATCGGAGCTGGACCCCCCTTTCGAGGCGCCGGATGCTCGAGAGGAGAAGCAGGTACTCCCGAAGGCGCGTCTCCCGGTGCCGACGGCGCAGTGTGCCTCGACGCCATATTCACGGCGGCTTCCGTCAATGAATAGTCAGCTCTCGGTCCTGGCACTGGGCGGTGCGTAAGAGAAATCTGTTTGTTAAGGAATGAAGTGATTGCCACGTGCACATTGTGCGGCGCCACTCCATTATGCGTATGTGAGAGGTGATTGAATCTATGCGACCCGCGCGCCACACTTTGGTGTCGAGAGTACTGCTGCCAAGAGAAACGAGTCTTGGTGGAAAATGACCTGTGCTTTACAAGCTGGGGAAGCTAGTTACATGCTTTTTTGTAGGAGGCTTTTTTGCATATCCCTATTCTCACATCGTCTGGATGAATTGGATGAATCTTTGATCTGCTAGATGGTTCTTTTCGTATCATTTTTCATCCTAGGAGTCCCGTCGAAACTTTCGCACCGTAACCCTACCCTCCCCCACCCTAGTCGAACGAGCCGTTCAATTCTTGCGCCTGCACCCTTTCAAGTGATTTAGGATCATCGTAGAAACACATACACACAGTCCCGTTGTTGACCGAAGGGCATGACAGTGCCACAACTGGATGGCGCCTGCCGTGTGTGCGCGCAAAACTGCGCCTCATCGCCCTAGACCTGTGGCTCGAGAAGTTCGTATGAGAGCACATACATGCGAATGTATAGAGTCGTAGAAATGATGCGTCACATAAGACGCGAACGAAGACTTCTATGTGCGGTAGGAAACACGGCCCGAGGCGTCTCGAAAAAACAGGCTTCTCCGATGTCTGGTCTAGAGAAAGATCGAACCCCTGCAGCAGAGGGTGCCTAGTCGATCTCATGCGCCTCTCTCGCAGCGATGTACTCGGCATGCAGCTTAATTTGTCGCTCATATTCTTTTTCCAAGTTCTTGCGCCGCTTCTTCGAGAGTGCTTCACCCTGCTGGTCCTGCGTGGGGATGCCTTGTTCATCCCAGCCACGGTATTCGTCCGTGTGTGGAGCACGGAACATATCTTGCGGCGGAATACGACCACGCTCCAGCTGTTCACGGCGCTTGATGCGCGCCGCCTCAGCAGCAGCGACTTTTCGCGCAGCCTTTTCGGCCTGTGCACGTTCCTTTTCAGCACGCTGCGCTTGCAGCTGCTCGGCCGGCACGAATTTGAAGAGCGCCTGGCCATCCTCCTGGTCCTCAAGTGCCACACCCAAGTCGACGAGCTCCATGTCACGAATCGTATCTGCGAGTTTCAAAAACTCAGATGAGGATGCATTTGTGCGTGCAAGTTGACGGACTCGATCGCGGAACGAGGAGAGTACACGCACGAACGGCGCGGCGACTTCATCCCGATCCAATGCACTGTCGTCCAAGGACAAAGACGTCGATGACGCTGTGTCCGTCGCCGAAGAAGCTCGTGGAGCATGACCCCAGCTCAGATCGCCATCGCGTGCAGGACCCTCACCCAGACCCAGCATGCGCACAATATGTGCGACGTACTGAGCAACATTTACAAGCACACCGACGTGCAGGTTGTCACGCGTCGTGCCGCGTTCATACACATTTGCACGCGACACGAGGTCCAGTAGGATATCGATCCCACGTGGGGTATCGAAGTTGTCGCACATGGCGGCTCGGAATTGGAGTTGCGCATCCTCGAGAGCGGAAGCCACAGCTTGAGCGTCAGGACCATAGTGGTGCTGACCATCGCTATAGGCGGGGCCTTTCGCACGGTATTCGCGCTCGAGCGCTATGACACCATGGAAGAAGTTGTTCAGCGACGTTTCGGCTGCACGCACCTGCGCCATGCCTGACTCGCGGAAATCCATCTTGGCGTGCCATGGATGCATGAGGAAAGCCAGACGCAACTGACGCGCTGTGTACCGCGCAAGGGCTTCGTCGATGCTGATGAAGTTCTTGAGGCTCTTACTCATTTTCAGACCCTCAATATGAAGATGGCCGGTGTGCAAAAAGTAGTTGATCCACTGGGGGCAGCCGTGGAACGCCTCACTTTGTGCGAGCTCATTGTCGTGGTGGGGGAACATGAGATCAATCCCGCCTGAGTGGATGTCGATCTGGGGGCCAAGAACCTTCGAGGCCATCACGCTGCATTCGATATGCCAGCCGGGTCGCCCTGGACCCCATGGTGAAGGCCATGCCGGCTCGCCAGGCTTCGCTCTCTTCCACAGCGCAAAGTCTGCTGCATTGCGTTTGCCTTTCGCAGCAAGAGCACCCTCGCCTTCCTCCAAAAGCTCACGATTTCCTTTGCTCCAGGGAGCCAGTTTGGCATAAGTATGGTGTTCACGTGCCTCTGGCTGGTTCTCGGCGAGAGCGCCGGCTACACATGCGCTCCCGTCAAACTGCGACGTCGCGAACCAGACATTTTTGCTTTCTGCTGATGCATCATCCACATAAGCGAACCCATTCTGCAGAATGCGCTCAATAAACTGCACAATCTCTGGCACGTACTCACTCACACGCGTGAGGATCGTTGGCGGCTCGACATGCAGGCGCTTCATGTCGTGGAAGAAGGCCGCCTCCCAGTATGCGGCCAGTTTGCGGAATACAGCAGGATCACTCACAGTGTGGGCGAGTGTGTTGTCAAGGTACATGCTTAGAACGTCAGCTGACGCATCGATTAGGGCCTTTGCCTGGCTCGCTGACGAGTCACTCGCGCCGAGAGCAACGGCAGCGGCAACCTGGGCATCACGAGACGCTTGCAAGGTCTTGAACCACAAATTGAACTTGGGCATACGTTCCGCCGCTTGCGCGCGCCATGATTCATCTCTGGCGAGAAGTGTCACTTGCTCCCAACCGCCTTCGCCCCCACGGCTGCGCTCCGCTTCCGCAGGATCGGATGACACTTCATGCGGGGGCGCTGGGGGCGCAAGGGGCATGAGCGTTTCGCGGAAATAGTGATTCCAGGCAGTTTGAACAGCATCGAGCAATGCATGCGTGAGATGCGGGTGCTGTGAGCGAAACTGCTGGAGCAAGAACTCTTGTCGTGCGCGCATGATGATTTTGTCATCGATATCCGTGACGTTCATGACAAAGTTGACGTCATAGCCAAGGTAGTCGCGCATGATGCGTCGGATCACATCCTGTGTCACATAGTTGCGCGCATGCCCCATGTGACTAGCATCATACACAGTCGGGCCACAGTTGTACCACGTCACAAGACGACCGCGCTTCGGAACGAAACGCTCCTTCGATCGCGTCAAGCTGTTGTATACATGCAGTTCAGGCGCCTTTTCCTCGGCTTCAGGTGCCTTCCACACACTGCCCACAGGCGCAGCACTACTGGACATGGCTCGCACGCTTTCTCGACAACTGCCTCGGCACCCTCGGACAAGCCGCACCACAGAGAGCATACGACAGCGATCAAGGCCCTGCGGTGCGGTGTGCAAATGATTAGGTCAGCACATCTGGGTGGGAGGCGCGGGGCCGATGGGGAACTAGAACAGGCCAGGCGCCAGGGAACTACGCCCACCTCCACTGACGCGTCGCCGCCTGCCGGACACACAGCAAGAAAGAGCGAAGCGTGCGATTCCATTGGCGCCGCGCAAACGACAGGTTTCGTGCATCGAGCTGGTCCGCTGGGACGCTGAGAGAACATGGCGGACGCTGGCGATGCACACTCACCACGGCGCGCACGACATGGCCTCGTGGATGTGGCGCCACTCTCACAGCTCGCACAGGACCATTTTGCCGATGTGTTGAATTTCATTCCGGATGCTAAAACATTGCTGATCGACCCGACACTCGCTGGTCCCTTAAGCCTCATGGTCGATCTGGCCGCGCTGCGGCAACGCGGTGTCGAGAAAATGTTTTGGATGGAGGAAGTGTCTGTGGGACTATCCCCAACGCGATCCGTGCGCATTCACGCACCAACAAAGCAGGTACTATATCTGTGCCGACCAGAACCACGGTGGATGAAAACAATACTTGCTCACTATATTGCTGATCGAGATGCGTCTGGGAATGACGCCACGCTCGAATTCGAATACTCTGTGGCGTTTGTGCCGCGGCGCACCGAGGCATGTGTCCAGTTCTTCCGCAAGCATGGATGTTTACAAGCCATCAACATGTTTGATTTGGGTTTGGAATTTTCTGTGATCAACCCTGATGTTCTAAGTCTTGAAGACCCCCTTGCATGGCGCCGTCTCTTTCTCGATGGCGATCATACTCCTCTCTTCCATGCTGCCCACGCACTTATGACACTCCAGCGGATGTGGGGTGTTTTTCCACGCATAGTCGGCAAGGGCGATCTCGCGAACCGCCTGTGTGACTTACTTCTTCGACAAAGACGCGAATTCCTTGCTACAGATGACGAAGATGGTAATGCCCGCGTCCGCAGCGATGGCACCGACCCTTTCACGGGCACTCAGGTGAATCCAACGCGGCTTCACAAACCTGCTACAGAGATTGATGCTCTCGTCGTCCTGGACCGCACAGTTGACTTGACCACCCCCCTGCTAACGCAACTCACGTATGAAGGTCTCATTGACGATGTTATGGGCATCTCGAGCGGTTTCCTTAACGTTGACTCTTCGTGGGTCGGCGCTGCACAGTCCGCAGGCAGCGGTGCATCCCGCAGAGTGCGCCTGGATGGAAATGAAGATCCGCTCTTTGAGTCCATTCGCGACGACAACTTCGCGATTGTTGGCGAAAAGCTGCATGCAGCTGCCAAGGAGCTCAGCAAAGACTATGAGGGTAGACACCAAGCCCAGACAGTGGGAGAGCTTCGTGCTTTTGTCAACCGACTTGGCACGTTGCAAAGTGGACACGCAAGCCTTCGCCTGCATACTTGTATTACGGAGCACTTGCTCAAAACAACCAGCTCGGAACGCTTCCATCTGCTGTTGGAAATTCAGCAACACCTCGTGGCAGGTGCTTCGCTCGGCCCTCAGCTCCAAGCAATCGATGAGCTGATAGATCTCGGCGCGCCGATGCTAGATGTCTTGCGCGTTGCATGCCTTGCGTCATACATACATGGCGGCGTCAAAGCTTCCTGGCTTGATGCCTTCCGCACTACGATGGTACATGCATATGGATTCGAGTGTCTACCTCAAATGATGGCTTTGGAACGCATGCGCATTCTGTATTCGTCGGCGGCAACCTCATCCCCTAGTCCGACAACAGCACGGACTAGCAAGTGGACACATGTTCTTCGACCGCTGCGGCTCATTGACGACGACGTAAATGAACGTGATCCCTCCGATATTGGTTACGTCTTCAGCGGATATGCACCACTCTCCGTGCGGCTCGTGCAGACCATTTGCCAGCATGAGCAGACACTTCGTGAACGCCAGAAGCGCCCGCACATATACCCAAAAGCCGCGCGTATCGCTGGATGGCATGGCGTCGACGACGCTGTGCTGCGTTGGCCCGGTGCTACATTCGATTTCCTCCCTATAAAGGAGGCGCCAACGATCCCCGATGACAAGATCCGAACAACGGTCGTGTTTTTTGTCGGTGGCGTCACCTATGCGGAAATTGCGGCGCTCAGACTTATGAGTCAGCAGCAACAAACGCGTCGCTTTTTGATTGCCACGACGTCCATCACAAACGGGAACGATCTTTTGTGCAACACAAAAGCGTGATAAGCCATGGGCAGCCCCACATTTTAGTTCATTCTAGCATGGTTCTCCCAAAAGACTGCAAGAAAATGAAAAGAACGTCTTTCCCGGTTAAACGGTCGCCAGTGCAGGGACTGTGGCACCACGCTGGGATGCCGTAGATAAACACCCTTGTATAACACTCATCAAATACTTGTTTTCCACAGCCGCAGCTACGCGCTCCTTGTCGCCTAGTTGCTTGTTGATGGTCTCGGCAGATTGATGCGTTCCTCCACGGATTGCAACGTGGACTTTGTAGTGCGTGGGTAGCGCGCGAAGAAGACGAACACGCAGTGAAAGTCCAATCAGAGTAGCCATACTGCAGTGTGGAATAGTGGGCGTGAACTCGAGGCGCACCATCGGTGGCTTTCGTGCCTCAACGTCTCCATGGTCCACAGTGATATGCTTCTCATTCACAACAGCCAGCTGCTCAAGGGTAAGAGGATGCTCAGGATCCGTGATGGAGCGAACAAGATCAAACACTTCACGAGCATCGATTGGCTCCAGTTGTATCTCGTCATCCCCAACCTCGTCGATGTTGGAAAAGAGTGTCGACCTGGGAGTGAGCGCCTCATTCATCCACCAGTCATTTGGATGTTCGCTGCGCTTATCCTGTCGGGGTGCAGGAGCATGCACATCGTAGATCACCGGATTTGCGTTCTCCAACATGGAAATTGACTGCAAAAACTCGAGAGCTTGCGCCACGGTAACAAAATGTGATGTGGCAATGAACTGCTCCATCTAACAGCGCTAGCGCTGACGACTTGAAACTATCCCTCCACTCCCGTTGTAGGTCTGATGTAATTTAAATTCATTCGTGACCAATGTCTACAGAAAAATGTATGCACATCCATAAAGGAAAGAGATAGGGACGTGAATATGTATAGAACAATAAAGAGTGTTGGATGTCATAAAGCATTGGACCTCCATCCAAGCAGAGTAGCAGTAGAGTGTAAGTGTGGATAGGAACAAGCAGAAGACAGAAAAGAAGAGGATGAAAAGGAAGAGATCGGCTGACACTGAAATGGGACCGTTGGTCTGAAGGCATTAAGATAGAATGAACGTGGTTAGAATGCACGAAACATGAGAACGCAATATTAGCATGGCGAGATGCCTGAAGATGATTCCATCATAGAGCTGTTGAGAAAGGCGTCCATCAAGTCCTGCTGCGCATTCCACTGGACATGCGTTGAAAGCCCAAAGCGACCACCCACGTCCGTTGGGTCCAAATAGGATGGAATGGAATCAGACAAGAGCGATGGTGAGGAGACCTGTGTCGAGAAAGGCTGAAATACATCGTCATCATGCTCCTCGAGCATGCTCATGGAGTTCGACCGTACAGGCATAGGAAGCGAGGATACTGAGCCTGGTATAGAAACATTTGGTGCTAGCAAAGATGATGACGATGAAGAAGGAGGCGGCGACGGCCCAACCGGGCTGAATAAATCAGCATGAGATGCAGCAGGAGAGAGTGTCGTCGTCATACCATGTGGTGTGACGTGCTTTTGTCGAAATACATTCGACAAATTGAGTCCAGATGTGTACGAAGACGAAGTAAAGAGGGAGGAGTCATTCGAAAATGGCGACTGTGCCGGAGGCGGAGCAGCTGCAAGTTTTTCTGCTTCGGAGGGTGCCCAGGAACGATGTTCATCACGCTGCAGAGACGAGATGGCCCCCGAAGACGAAAGCATAGGCGGCTTTGGAGTTGGTGACACTTTCTTGTTTGGCTCCGACTCATCGTGCACTTTCACTGGACTGCTACTAGTAAAGGGGGATGCTTGTGTGCGAATCAGTGTGGGCGGTGGTGGCGGCGTATTAGCTCGCAACAAGGAGCTATCAGGCTTTGATTGCATCTGGGCGCTATCTTCATCCGTCTTCTCTTTTTGCGGCGTGGACGAAGGCGTCTCCCGATGCAGAGGATCCGTGTTACTGGAGGAAACGGCATTGTCAGGTAACGTGGATGTCGAGGATGACGATGACGGATCCTGCGACTGCTTCAAAGACTGCTGTTGCGGGCCTGATTGTGGGCACGGTCGTGAGGAGGCATGAATTTCAAGCCCCAAAAGCCCTTTCTCACTAGAGCGATGGCTCGTTGGACTCGAGGACAATGCAGATTCTGTCATGGTGGCAGCCCTACTCTCTGACGACAAAGCCGCTGACGATGGTCGATGCGGTGTGGTGGGATGGTTCAGTGCAGAAGATGTATGACTGATCACGGATACGATGGGGACACCTGGCTCACAACCGAGTGCTTCGACGCACTCAAAGTCCCAAGCAACCACGCCGATGATATCACCGACCTGAGAGCCAGGACTGTCGACCGATACGATGGACCGTGGAGTGATCGTCGACACGCCGTCACTTTGAGGAACAACGAGTTCCTGGATAAATGCGAGACCTGAGACAGCCATACCGACGGATGCGCGCTCGCTGGGCTCCTTGCAGTAGGATGTCATGGGCTCCACACCACCAGGGCCATAGATATGCATAGGATGATTCCGACTGAGAAAGTCTGCCCAAAAGTCAGAGGCAAACGGCACTTGATATGCCCATGCGAAGCGCGCATCATTGCTAGGCGCAGGCGAGCGCTGGTTCGATGGCTCTGAAGGATCTTCATGGAGTACCGAACGGACTGAATCAGATCGCGCAGGTGCGAGAGGACGTGGCGGCTCGAGGTGATCTACCATCGACAAGACGCACTTGCCATGTGAGTAGATAGATAGCACGGAGCAAAGCCGTGTATTGCGAGTGCTAGCAATTGACAAGGCCACACCGAGGCGGTTGTACTGAGCAGCTGAGGCATCGGCGCGCGGCAGTGACATTGGCACATGCACATGCACAAACGGACAGTCAACACGCTTGAACATGTCGACGAGCTGAGGAAAGCGGAACGACGTGACGATAGGATCCGTGCTGGACAAGACAGGCAATTCGCCACCGGACTGCAACGTGCGTGACATGCTGAGTGTGTCAAGGTTCGTGTACAAATGACGCTCGTCCGTAGTTGTCGAAGATGTCCACATCGAAAAGGCCGTGGGGACAAGTACAGGCATAGGATCGAAATCGACCAGCGGAACCTTTTTGCGCCGTGCCAACGACGCTGACGTCGAGGCTGATGGTGGTGCCGGTGCCGATGGATAGCGAGGCGAGAGGGTGCGGCCATTGTCATCAAGACGAGGCGAATTTGACACGTGCAAATTATCGAGCGCTTTGGAAATCATGCCTGAAGCCGGTGACTGCGCTGGAGAGTGAGTAGGAGGCAGAGGACTCGACACAGATGGCGACATTGCCGCGGATGACGCTGCCATGGGCGAGACAGTCGGGTCTGTCGTTGTGAGCGAAAAGCCCAACAGACCCACACTGTACTCGGAAAGCGCGTGTGCATACATCATGCCACCAGCGGGTGTGTAATAGTCTTCTTCATGCGTAGGCTCAGAAATGAGTTGCTGGAACTCGAGGTCATTTCGCTTGACATTTTTCAGTACCTGGATATGACTCGACACTTGCTTCCGAGAGCGAGTCTTGCCCGTTTTGCGTTCAATATAGTCAGCAATAAGCTCATTACGTCCACACGGCTTGCCATGCACGAGTACCTTGCGCCGACCCAGCTTTGGAATCAAACGCAGCGCTTCCCAGAATGCAACTTCGACGTCATCCGGCCATACATCGGTAGACGATTGTCGGGTCCCACGTTCACGCATAGCACGGGGCTGTGGCGAGCTGTAGTTCCGCTGCATTTGAACAGGTGCAGATATAGGCGGGCCCATGGGCGCTGGCCCTGCCACAGGCGATATGCCCGGCGCCATGCCGAACATGTACATGTTGTCATGACTGCCCCACGGCGAACCGACACTGCCGTAACTGTTCGCACGACGCATGAGCGGACTTTCCTGAACAGAAGCCGTCGCCGTCATGGGACCGCCACGAAATGCGCCTGTCGGCGAAGCTGCACTCGACGAAGCAGCGCGGAGCGTACGATGAGTGAGAGGCGACAAGTTGTTGTTAGGTGTCATGGAGAGCGCTTGCATCGATGTGTCTACGCTAGGCGACGAAGACGGTGAGTCAGGCATGCCGAAAGGAAGCATAGCGTGCTGGAAGAACAGATTGTTTTGATGTGCTGCTGCTGCCGCCGCTGCCGGCGATGCCGCATGAGACATCATGGCATTGCTGAATGGCGAGCTTGTGCTAGGATCCATCGTTGCCATATTAGCATTCGCTGGTGACCCAAATTGCGACGCAGACATGCGCCGGCGCTTTCCATCACTTGGTGGAGGCGCAAGCACCGAGTGTATCGCAAGGGGAGACGACACGTTGGGCATGCTGCCTGCCTGCATTTGCCGGAGTAGTGTTGGTGATATAGAGGCACTGTCCACCGTAGTCTCACTGAGGCTATGGCGCATTGGTGTCGTGAATGGAGTTACATCAGCCTCCAAGTTGCCTTGCATCGTCGCGGGGGGCGGAGGCATGGTGCCCGGCGCTACGAAATGACAAGCAATATCATCACGAGGGCCAGAGCCATCGGGTGCACCTGCCGCTACACCTGATGTTGTTGGGGCCGAGGTAGACACAGGTGGCATGCCAGCGAAGTAGAACATGAGTACAGATGGGTCCGCTGTTGCACACTAGACAGCACGCGTGGGGAAGAGGGGCTGGACAAACGCAAGCAAGTGGAAAAGTAACGCGTTGTCGAAACCAGGTGACGAGAAGGCGAGCAAGGGAGAAAGAGGATGAGAACAAGGGCGCTATTGTAGCAGGAAGTCCACCACAAGCGGGCGTACGCGCGAGCCAAGGAGGGGTTGAGAAGCGTGCGTTGCTCTCACACGGAGAAGGAAGAGACACTTGCAACGTGCGTGGCTGGGTGCAAGTGCTCCACGCAAGAAACGCGTTCACCAAGAACAGCGACGCGCAACGGGAGTCACAGACACTCAAACTCCCTACAGAGACAAGGTTCGTTCTCACGGGTGGGCCCTAGCAGGTGTTGCAGGGGCGTTTAGCGGCACCGAGATCAACCAATCTTTGGGTGGTCGTCAGCGAGGGGCAAGGAGAAACTGTGACACGCGTCGTCCTGGCCCAAACGCAACGCAGCTAGCTACGGCTCCATTGGCCGCAACTACCAGATGCAAAGTCAACCTGACCTGACCAGGTGCAAGGGGTGCATGTGCTTACGCTAGCGTCCCCTGCTCACAGCCACGCTGAAGCCTCCACATCGAAGTGTCCACATGATGTCGGAACTTTGGTATGGAAACCCAGTAGGCAACCTTTATGTGTTTTAGTACAGATGCTGCTATTTTTAACGATTCACCCCCTCACATATTGTGTACACCCAACAAACGCCTCGTGACGCCTGCCTAGTCGTGCCACCTGCGTGTGCTTACTGCACGACACGACCTCGCGCGCACCTTCATCACTGTCTCTACCCAAGCGTGGACCCTCCACACAACTTCTCGTGCATGCACACGGTTCCATCATAGGGATCAGCCAAAGGTAGAAGAATTGGATGCGGCTCACTGACAGGCGAGAGTTCGATGTGCGGACGTCAGCTCTCAAAACTTTTTGCAGTATCAACGTTAGTTAGCCTATGCTCGCTTTATTGCGGCACATCTCCCTGACGGAGAGAATTCTCGTTTTCTTACTCACTGAACACGCTGCTCGTCAACGAGGTGACCAGCGTGCAGGCGATTTCTTTGCCTTTCGTAAACGTGGTCTATAGGCAGTGCAAGAATGCGCAGATAACAATGCTGAAACAACTGCGCGTGTCAAACATTTGGGAAGCTGTACAAGCGACATTACTGCACGTTGGAAATCTAACGGTTTTGAATCCTTCCATGACGCTCCCACCAAGCGGCTAAATCCCTCATGGTCTTTGCATCACGTCAGGTGGCACAACTTCCCCGCAAAACCGACGGCGATCACGCAGCCGTCATGTATTCTTGTTCTCCACTTTCGCGTAGATCAGCCCTCAGTTTGTATTTGCCTATTCAGGTCGTACTGATAACCATGGTCAAGCATGTCAACATGATAAGAGCTGAAAGTTTATCGCATGTCTCATAAACAACCATTCATTGATGCTTGTTCTTGGAAATTTGCTGCGATACCCTTGTAGTTGCGGTCGCTGGCGCTATGCTCAGAATGCAACATAAGAGCCTGTGTGTAGCCGCGCATACGTTGATCAGGCCCTACGCAGGGTAAACCGTTTAGATAGAACATCATGTTGTGAAGTATGCGCGGATGACCGAGTTAACCAAGCAGGATGGCCGATTGGAACGCGTGTGGCCGAGGTCCGACTGGTGAAAAAATAGCCGTACCCAACGAGGCAATCTTATAAGTATTCCCCTCCCCGCTCCTAGAAGAATCGATAGCCCAGGCCATACCTTGCGATACGCATGCTTATAGTCTGATAAGCTCAACATTGATCATGTATGAATGAACGTCGGCCTGATACGCCAATGATGGCCATATTTAATCATGGAGAAATCTTCGCACGCTCTTCATAGATGCATACATGGCTACAACACACGCCAACTTACTACATGTGGGTATCAAGCTCCACAGAATCGATGAGCGCAACGTGGCCCTTGTGCTGCGAACGGTCCGAAGAAAGGAGCATCGTCCAACCATTCTCACCAGTTCGAAAGAGTCCGTGTTCAGACTCGCCCCGCCGGGTATGGCTCTTCCTTCGCACCTTGCGCGCACGCTGCGCAGCGTTGTAGCCGTCGCGAAACGCATCAGATCTCGACGAAGCACTGCCCAAAGCTAGTCCCAGTCCAGGGTACTTAGACGTCCAGGCAATAGGGGAGTCAGAAAATCCGTTCACGGTAATCGAGGCCCAAGCTGACCGCGGCGACACATCAAGCTCATCCCACATACAATCGAGTACGCAACTTAAAAGAGACGGCGGAAGCATACCACGTATATGAACATGCAGAAAAGCGCCCGGACAACTGCCAGAGATGGGTGCATACATGGCGATCCGCGGATCGCATCGATCGTATGTCTGGAGCCGAGGCGCACGCATAGAAGCAAGACCGGTCCACTCGAGATATTCGCAGATAGAAGTCCATCGGTCCCCAGGCACAGATTCAAACGACGTTGCCAGCATCGGTGCGGGCGGAATCCAAACGTCAGTGCAAGAGTCCATTTGCAACGTTGGAGCAAGCGCCTGCATGACGTGCGCCTGTTGTAGCGGGGCATACTCGATAGGAGCCCAAATGCGATGACCATGTAGAAACGGCGTCTCAGTTGTCGTTAGTTCCGGAGGAGTCCAAACGAGCAGCATTGACCATGATGCTGGAACGCCATTGATGAGCATCGGGACTGCGCTTGACTTGGAGCGTGCTTGATCCCAAGCCAACAAGCACTGCTTCGCTCGTTCGTAGCCTCGTTTCCCTGGAATAAACGAGGGATCTAAGAGCGGAAGCTCAATAATATAGCGAGAGATAGCGCCACTATGACGATCAGCCTTTCGCCCAGAGGCACCACGAGCAAAACGACTTGGACGACCGACTAGACCTAGTTGCTGGTACGTATCTTTCGTCACGGAGAGAACGAGCATGCCCTGCCCGTCGAGACAAACAGAGTCTTGGGTATCGAGCCAGGTGGCACTCAGCGCATATAGAGAGCCAGTCCGAATGTACTGAGCCACGAACGTTGGCTCAAGGAACAGCGCTAGGGGTACATGCGCTATGCATGGACCAGAACCTGCATTCTGCAGAACGCGTTGCAAGGATGAGATGAAATTTTGCGTTAAGAATGAAGTGTGCGGGACTAGCACGTCGACAGTATGGTTGAAAGGATGGGTATACAATGCACGCTTTAGCTCTTCACGCGCTGAAGGCGACCATTCATACATGGAGAGTGTGAGACGGCCACCACCTAGACCGCCTGGCTTCCCGCGCTCATTATCAGCGCGTATAGCACTGCGTTTCCGCTTGTGCGTGCTCCTCGCCGCCATGTCCACTCATCTACTTCTATGTCGCACACGGTTTCTCTACCACAAAATGACAAGTGTCGGCAACAGAAGAGTAGACCCTTGGATTAGCCGAGCCGACGCAGCAGGTCTAGACAGGTGTCACGTGGCAAATATGACATCATACATCGTGCATTCCGAGCTAGCGCCCGGTTGGAGGGTAGGGGAGAAAATTTTCAAAAATGTTGTCGGACAGCGCACGCATACTTCCTAGTGCATGGGCCCCGTCCTAAGAGGGAGGTGCGAGGCGGAAACTTGGCGAAACCTGCCGGAGAAAGGTGGATTGTTTTGGGCCACACACAAACACGTCACCCATCAACAGCGCACACCCGTCCGCTGACGTATCAGCTAGCCATGTCACTGTTCAAGAAAGCTCAGTCGGCAGTGGCGCACAACTCCAAGATTCCCTCTCTGGGAAATAGCGACCTGAAGCAGCTGCAGGAGATGATTCATAGAGAGAAAGCGTTTGTGGCGGCAAATGCCAAGACTGCCACCGAGATTCAGCTTAGCTCCGATGCGCTGAGAGCTTGGGGCAGTAACGAAGGTGATGACTTGGAAGATATTTTGCCCAAGGTTGCTCTGTTGTTTGAGTATCTCAGTCGCGCGGAGCTTCGCTACAACTACTACGTCTCGACGATGCGCCTGCATCTCAAGTCTATCCGTTCCCGAGAGGAAAAATATGCCGAATTCAAAGGCAGGCGACGTGCATTGGTCGGAAAGATTGAAGCTATGGAACGAAGGTTGGCAAAGATGGGACCTGAGAACAAGGACCTTGCGAAGGTTACGAGCAGTCTACGTGAGCTGCGCAGCGATATGGAAGTTTTGAACAATGAAATGGCACATGAAGAAGCGGCCTTGGGTGATTACAAGCGCCGAACAATAGTCGAGGCACTCAGTCTAAAAAGTGGTGGGCTTATGGAGCTCGCCGAGAAGTCTATCGTGATTGCTGAGTCGTGCCGTCTGCTTGTGGAAGAAGTACCACTGATTCCGACGGTGCCGAATGAAGGCCGTGCCCCCTACCGCAATGAAGCCCGGACGAACCGCCTGCTACAGGAGGCCGTGCGACAACTCGAGTCGATCACGTTCGAGCCTCGTGAATCACAAATGAATGTTGACCGGAATCAGTCTTCACCGACATCTTTCATGATCAATTCGCGTATGGGTGACTCTACGAACCAGTCGATTGGCCCAAGTGCTGTTGGCGTGGCACCCGCGCGCTACAGCCCAATTCCCGGCCCTGCACCAGGACCAAGCGCCGGACCGAGTGCGTCAATGGGTGGTCCAGGCGCCATGGTCGGTGGCGCTGATGGTGTGGTAGCAACCGGTCCCATGGGCAGCTCAGGGATGATGGAAGCGACCGGCCCGCCTCACTTTGCACCCGTCAGTGATGTGGAGCAGGGAAGCCAGGGCTGGGTCGCTCCGTCCGAGCCCATGCCGATACAGAATGTTACGAACAACAACGAGTCCGCTCAAATGATGCAGGGTGGCGTGGTTGTCGGAACTGGCCTCCCAACAGTGCATGAAGCAGTTGATCCCGTGCAATCAATGGAAGAACCAAGTCGCCGCTACGCGTCGCCGTCACAAACGATGCCATCGTCGGCGTCATCACCAGGTTTCTATGAGGAGGGACCGGAGTTTCATCAGTCAGCCATGTTCAACCACTCGTACGGGGGCATGGAAGCGTCAAGACCTCCGCAGGGCGCTTACCAACAACTCCTTGCTGACTCAGGCCTAAACTACGCTAGTGATGCTATTCCCGCGTTCCCGCCAATGCCCCAGCCACCATCGGCATCGCAGCCGCTGCATATGGATGCGAACAGAGCCCCCGAAGGCCGCGACAATCGTCAATACTTGGAAGGTGTGGGCAGCACAAAGGCGTTGCAGGCAGCGAGTGCTCAGTCCAGTCTTATCCCTATGCCTGATACATACATGCCTGCAAATGGCCGCGCTACAAGCATGTACTCGTCTGAGCCGCATGCATACCGCAGTCTCTCGCCGTTGGGACGACAACACACACGTCCGCCCGTGGCGTATGACCGCCCGTCAAGCCCAGCCATGTCCTTGCCATCGTCAAGGATAAATGCTGTCTCGCCGAGCTCCCGGGCGCCTCCCTCTTTCGAGAATCCTTCTTACGATGACCCAACGAGAACGTCGTCAATCCTGCCGTACGCTCCACCGACGCAGTCCGAATCGTCTGTGTCCATGACGACAATGCCGGCAGCGTCGCTTTCAGCGCCATCTACGACTACCTCTTCGGCACCCATTCATCCTGCGCCTGCTCCGTATGGGGTTGATCCTAATATGGCATCTTCCTCGCCGCCTCCATCGTATGCGACTAATGTGCCAACGTCGGTTCCTTCGGGAGCGCTTCACACAATGTCGACCACGGCGCCTCCTGCCATGCCACCGCCGACAACAGTGCCATCTGTCGAGTCTTCTAGCACAGTGACCGGAGCAGCACCTTCGCTATCTTCTACTATGTACAAAAATGCCCCTAGCGCCGCTTCTCTATCGTCTTCGTCGGCAATGCCGCCTCCGCAAGTCGTCAACTCTAACGCGGCTGCAGGCCCCCTAGCATATTTGCAGCAAGGCGTCCAGCAGCAGGGCCCCCCTTCTATCGGCATACCGCCTTCCGCTAACGCGCCGATCGCAGAATCACACGAACAGCCACCTGTGCATGTTGATCCGCATGGGCCCTCCCAGTATGAAGGCGTGCCTGTACAACAAGAGTATGCGCCGCAAGAATTCCAGCCTCAGTACGCGGAACAGGTTCGGTGATTGTCGCCTAAACGCACAGTAAGCACGAACTCGCGGACTTGTTGATGATGCACGCACAAAGGCACAACCTATCTTTCACCGTTACACAACACGCACCCAGCATGAGCACGCGGCCAACTAATCCTCGGATATATTTGTACATGTTTAAATATATATGTATGGAAATTTTTTCGCTCCATTACTTGCGGATAGACCAGGCGAGGACTGCAAGACCGGTGCTTGCTGCGCCGAGAGTAAAACTCAGCACGTCTCGCGAACATGGCACAATTATGACTCGAGACAGATAGGAGGCCAGAATGGATGCCATCGATGATGGCCATGATAGTGATGTCAGTGATGACGAAGGAATGCGACGAGTGGGCCAATCTTCGTGGACCCATCGCTCTGCCGTTGCTTCATCAAGCATAGCAAGCTCGTCGAGAGTCTTGGCCTCACAAACCTTTGTCATCCAAGACATGCGAGCTGCGCTGTCCTGAGGATCTGGGGAGACGTGGCGGAGCTTTGAACGTAGCATGCCAACTTGCATAATAGCATCGCCTGCCCGTTCAGGGAGCGCAGCCTCAATGCACTGGCGCATCTTACGCGCTAAACGAGGGCCACGGCCGCCCGTAGAGACCATGACCTGCAATGGACCACGACGGATCATGGAGCCAAAGTAAAAATCGCACTCTGGTGGCACGTCTGCGACATTTACGGGGATGCGGCGTTCCCGACACCATTGACAGACGCCATGACTAAGCTGAGCATCATCAATCGCTGTGAGCACCATGGTATAGTCGCTTCCATCGTCTTGCACAAGCTGTGATGTATCTTTGTACAAAGCGGGAATATATCGCTGGATGACCCCTGTCTTGATCCATGTTTCTACATCTGGATGCAGTCCATCGCGTGGTGCTAGCAGTGTGATATGCGCATCAGCACTCTTCAGATGCACGATACGACTTGCCGCTACTTCACCACCGCCAATCAGTAGCACAGGCTTTCCGCGGAGTTGCCATGCAATACAAAGGCCACCCCCTGGCGTTGGCTGGAGCGTTTCTTGCGGCATGCCGAATTCAGATCAGATCACAGTGTATAGTTGGGTAGAGTCCGATAGTATCGTTCCCCGCCGAGACTGGATGATTCTAATTGGAATCCGATGATAATTTGGTGGCGAACATCTGTGACGTCAAATTTCGCCAAAATTCCGTGCCCAGACCTCCAACTGGGCACACGCTCGCGTAACCTTCCGCACATACACCTGGTCCCTCTGCTCTTGATGGCCGATGCATGGCCTACACGACTAGCATCTGCGACTCAATGGCAGCAAGTCATAGAGGCTGTGCTTCTGCCACTTGCACTAGTTCATGCTCTCCCCGCGCAATACAACCAGCTTGCAAAGGATGCACCAACCGATCCGCACTGGATCTCAACATGGTGGAGCACGTGCCAACATACCCTGTTGACAGTCACGCTTGTAACATGGGCGCCTGGCTTGCATGAACACAATCTGTATGAAACGGTGCTAGATGGTTGGTTTATACCAAGCAATGCTTCCACAGTATGGGTGTACACGTTGCAAACTTGCTCGGCCTTGCTGAGAGGTCGAGTTGACTGCCATCCCGCCACACTTGATGCCCTGTACTATGTGCTGACACGTCTCGATTCATCGACTTTACTGCGCCACATGCTCGAAGCAGTGCATAGTGAGCCACACGCCGCTCGTCGCGACATATTGTGGGATGACGCAGTGGCGAATGTCTCTGCGTTACCGACGCGCGTAGCGAACGTGTTTGGACCGCATCGTGATCGAAAGTCACTTTTGGACATGTATGGCACATGGCTTGGTGACATGTCAGCAGGCATCCATGACGCGATTGAAATCGATCCCTCTCGCATTGCGCGTCTTCTCACGCGCTTCGCACGCACCGGCGCACTCTTGCAGCGCGTACCTCCTACGTGGTGGGACCAAATGCTGCCCCACATTCAGTCCTCGCTGGAGTCAACAACGACAATAGCATCACATGCGAAAAACGCATGGCATGCCATGTATGATGCGTGCGACCCGTCGACGCAAGAAGTCCTTGCACTCTCTCTGGCGTATGCACTGAATGCGCGCTTGAACTCGACGTCATATGCGTGGCCTGTGGCCCAGCAGGAAAGGGCTCCTGGCACTGAAGGACGTGCCTTTCTTACCACAGAGGCGTGGCGCTGGGCCTATACAGCGTATCTGGTCTTGCAGACTGTCTTGGGGACTGCTGAAGCGCCACGCCTGCCTCTCGTTCATGTCGATAAAGCGCATGCTCACACTGAATGGACACCGCTTTTCTCGATTGCATTGGCAGCGTGGGCCTGTGATGCAGATGCTCGCACTAGCTTGCAAGAGCTCATCCACGTTTGGAGTCATCCCCAGCATGTTGCGCATGCCTCTTATACCCATGCACAAAGTATCACATTGATGGTCCTCATGGCAATACGCATTACGTACGAAAATAAAACTGCACTTACCACTCATGCCCAATCCATGGAGTTTCTTCAGGGTGTTTCTGCATATCTCGAGCATACAGATGCGCGAATCCGGCGTCTTGGCATGCTTGTTGCGGAGATCTTGAGCCAAGCTACCAATGAAGCCCCACTAAAGTTCCCCGCTGAAGTGTGGGATGGCAGGGGCGATGGACGAGGTGTTTGCCGTGTCTTGCGAGCAGCCTACGAGCGCCAGGGGCCCTTTTGGCCTGACACTCGTCCATTTCCGTGGCGCGATGAATCGACGCGCTTGCTGGAGCAAATGCAGTCCTTGAGCACTAAAGGTACAAACGCGTTTGCCCAACGCATTGCGGCAGAAGAAGCGCCTCGTCCTAGACGACGGTCCTCGCCACCGACGCTCCGCTTGCCGCGCCGAGTGCCTGCGCGTGTGCTAATCGAGGAAGTGCATCCACAAGAAGGTGCGCGTGCGTCCCCACGTACGGAGCGAAATGCATCGTCTTTGAACGGATTGTACATCTATGATGAAGAATCGTCCGACTCGGATGCGTCCGATGTAGGTGCGGACAAGAGCGCCCGCGTTGACAGTGGCGTTCGCACAGGTGATGCGGTCGAAGAAGAAGATCCCTATGATCCGCAAGACTCTTCGACTATGCTGGGCGATGCACTTCGAAAAAAGCCGCGTGTCCCCGTTTATATCTACGAGCTAGCGCCTCTGGCACGCGAACGTGACTATGAAGCGAACAAATGTGTACTCAAACACGCCGAGTCGCTAATCAGGCGCAAAACTGGCTGGGGCTACGAAATTGCAGAACATGCGGTGGACTTGGCCACCGCACTAGCGTCGATGCAAGATACGTATGAACTACGAGACTTTGATTTAAAACGCACACGTGCGCTCAGCGCTTTGTGCGTTGCCGCGCCTATGCCGGTGGTCGATGCTCTGTACGAACAGTTCTTCTCCCCCCACTATTCTCTGGCGCAGCGGCTGTCGATGCTGCGAGCTGTCGCCGCTGCCGCCATGGAATTGAGTCGTGATGGCAGCAGCTCTGGTTCTGCGGCAACAGCTCCCCTTCCAGACACCACAGAAATGGCTGGCCGCCTCGTGGGGGCAGCCATGTCAAGAATGCAGCAGACTGGTGAGGCGCGGATTGCAGCGTCCTACGCATCTGATATGGCGCGAGTCCGGTCTGCATCGATGAAGGACGTTCCGTTCGCACCCGCATGGAGTGTGCGCCCCACGGTGCCATTTACGGCCGTCGCATCCTCCTCATTCATCTTCCCGTTGATTCGCCGCTTGGATCATGCCCGCCAGACAGCTTCGCGGATGTATGCAGGCAGCGATACGACTCTTACACCCAATTCCACGAGTGCAGTACTTTACACACTCTGTGTGTTGTGTTGGTGCGGACGAAATGCCGCCTTTTTCCCAACGCGCGCATTACCAGAAGTACTGGGCGTCGTGGACGTATGGAGTTCTGATTCCTCAAATCATGCGGACGTCTGGACTGCCTCCATGGCCCTGGCTTTGGTCCTACTGGATATCGCCGTTGAGCACGATGGCGGACTGCATCTTGTTCGCTCCCATGCACCCATGTTGTTACGCCTCCAAGCAGTGGCGCAAGCTTCATTAGATACATCACCGCAAGCAGCTGCGGTCGTCCTTTGCATTACAGACATGCAGGAGCGAACACGAGGTGCATTTCTTCGTACATAAGTGAAACAGCGTAGCTGTGTAGACAATAGAAAACGAGAGAAGAGGGAAGAGTGTGAATAATTGGAAAATCCACGAGAATCACGCCAACATTTTGCACATGCAGATATTGGCGAATGCTTGAAAAACAGAAGAGTCACTCTTATGGATGATGAACCGTCTCGATGGGATCACAAAGATGGGAATCGATTAGAATGTGACATGGTGTGGAAGAACAAGCGCACTCGAACCAAAATCATCCATACACACTAACAAAATAAGTTACACGAGAGGGATAGATGGGGGCGGGGAGGCCAAGACCGAAATCAACGGGCATGGAGAGCGCAAGGAATGATGAATCACCAACGACCAACTCACACAAGACGGGGCCTCTTGTTCGCATCAGTATCAAGGCCGTGCGATCCAAGCATGCTCGTATGATCAAGACCTGTGCCAGGTGCGCCATGCGCAACATGACTCTGGTCCAATGAGACGCCCAAATCTGGGCCGGCATGTGTGCCATCGTTGGAATCGGTTTGGAACGGTGGCTGTCCAGGGAAGCGCTGAGCAGGATAGTGATGCGTGCCACCGGCCGCACCTGGTGCTCCTGCATGTTTTTCACTAGCTCCCGCTGAGCTGTTGGCTTCTGCCATTCCGAGCTGGGCACGCAACCGTTCGACCTCGCGCCGACTCTCGTCCAGCGACATACTAAGGTCGTTCATGGCCTGGTCCATCAACAGCTTTTCCAAAGTCCATTTCTCAATATTACTCGCCTCATTGTTCTTGAGATCCTGGATATATCTCACGGCAGCAATGATGATCGATCCTTTGTTCGTGTTTTTGACGTCACACCCTGGCACAATCTGCGAGAGCTGAACAATGCCGTCGTTGATGGCTGAGCGACGCCGACGCTCTACCTCTTTGTGATTGTCTTTGCGCTGTCGGTCAAGCTCAGGACCTTTGCGTTTGTATCGCGCGCTGTTTAAGGTGTGATCATTGACAAACTTTGCGTCCATGCCAGTGGCATCTGCACCAAGAGTCCCGTCCCTTTGGCCTAGTGCATGAGCTTGGGATTGAGGCGGCAGCTGACGACCTGCCAGAGTGCCCATTGCTGCCAGGGCGGCCGCAGTCGCTGCTGATTCATGTGCAGCAGATGTGGCATTCTTGTGCGCCTGACTGTGAACGTGGCGCTGATGATGCATGTCATGTTCCATCCCTGGCGGCGGAGGTGCATCGCCCAGGTGAGTCGGAGGGTCGGAAAGAGCCGTTCCAGCCGTGATCTCCTCGTCGGTCGGAATGACTGGTGGATTCGTACGCTTGAACGAAGACGCAAATGACGTCAAGGTCGAGGCTGCTTGCCCTAAGCCTGGAGGAAGATGTGCTAGTGCATTGGCTGTGTCATACTGGTTCGTCCCATAGCCATGCTGGTCACTGCTGTCTGTGGCACGCGCAGCAGCGACGATACTTTCTAGCTGTTCCTGATTTAGGCCTGCGAGAATTGTGCCGACGTCTTTCTCAATACCAGACTGTCCAGCATTGTGACTGGCGTCGGTTGTAGCCCGTGCTCCCGCGGCATCAGACGTATCGTGTGTCGTTTGCGTCGCATCCGTATAAGCAGCCGGTTGTTCTACATACACGTGCGATGCTTCGCTCGGAGGCGCATGACCTGCTCCGTTCGGCGACGTCATGAGGACTACCAATTTCTAGCAGTGGAGCGCTTCGCGGTGTTGTAACGACGCGTAGCGCGCAACGGCGTGTGGCAAGTCACGGGACACGGAAGGAGAGGGAGGTCACGTTTCGGAGGGACAAGCAGCGGTGTGTTGTACGTGCGTAAATTCATTCATTTTGGGGATTTTTTTTCTGTTTCGCCACCTTGCACCCATGTGCCAGAATCTCGGCCGAACATACGGGACGTGCTTTTACCGCAGCATGCGACAATACTGACAGACCTCCACAGAACACAGTCCGGCAGACGCGGTATGGATGACTATAATTTTGCTGCACGTTGTTAGTGGACTAGAGGAAGGCACTCCAGGTCCACTCACTAGTGAAAAAAGAATAAAGAAGCCTAGGTTCAAAGCGTGAAGTTGTTAAAAAAGAGAGTGAAAAAAAAAGTAGGTTTGGATAATATTTGCAAATATCATATATAGATTCCCAATTCTTGCACGTAGAACACACGAAAGGCCAAGTTTGAGTGGGACCTACGGCCGAGTGTCTTCTTCGGGGCGCCCGTCAAGAGTTCTGCCGTCAGCTTTTCGTTTCTGCACCACAACGACTAGCCATGGTACGTGTGAACAGAAAGTGAACGTGTGTATGATAGACTAACTAGCATGCTAGTCTGACAACGAGGCTGAGAACGTCAACTTCGAGACCGCTCACGCTGGAGCTTCGGTTACCTACCCTCAGCAGTGCTCGGCTCTCCGCAAGAACGGTCACGTTGTGATCAAGGGCCGTCCTTGCAAGATCGTCGACATGTCGACCTCGAAGACCGGCAAGCACGG